>Ga0193953_1001584_pt1 | contig 10334 bp, 6 predicted proteins | sample BB_4_MG_FD_140325 | JGI IMG/M metagenome (GOLD analysis project Ga0193953, IMG submission 140325) | Microbial mat bacterial communities from the Broadkill River, Lewes, Delaware, United States - BB_4_MG | ecosystem: Environmental > Aquatic > Freshwater > River > Microbial mats | place: USA... | reverse complement strand
CTTTTGTTGTTCAATTTGATTCATTACACCCACAGTTGCTGAATACGCCGCTGAACATTACCATCTTAAGTGATAAAAAATATAAATTGCATGTCATTTCAGAGGGCGCTTCCACCTATACTTATGGATCAGGATCAAGTGGCCCTTCTGTCGTTATCCCGGAATTTAATGGTGAATATTACTTTGGAGAACAGGTAAAGACCAGGTGGGGCTCATTTTCAATTAACTGTAAAAACGGTAACCCTTCATTGGATCAAGACTATTATTTTATATTCAATCACCCCCATTCCCTGGCCGCACAATATAAATCACGGTTACGCACAGTTAAAGCCAATGAAAATTCTTCTATTGTGCATGTTTCTTTAACAGGCAAGAACATCACTAAAAATAATCGCTTCCTAAATACATTAGCAGACGTATTCATTGCCACCAATCTGGCTAAAAAGAATTTAATTGCCACCAATACCATTCGATTCATCGAGAGTCAACTACTGGTGATATCTGACACCTTGCAAACAACCGGCTCACAGCTCAGTCAGTTTCGAACAGACAACCGGATCCAAAGTGTTTCTGCCAAAGCGGATTACTTATTTTCCGGCCTCCAGGAGATGGAACAACAATTGGCTCAACTGGAAATAACACGCAGATACTATCTCTACTTAAGGGATTATTTCAGTTCGCCTTTAGAAAGTAGTGAAGTGGTAGCTCCTGCCATGTATCAAACCGATAACAACCTGCTCAACGAACAGATTCGTACCATCATGGAACTGAATAGCCAACGCTTAACCATGAAGAAGTCCTATAGCGAAATGCTCAATCCGGCTCAGAAAGAACTGGAAAGTCAAATTAATATTGCCCGTGAAACATTACTAAAAACCATTAATAGCCAACTCCAGGTACTAATTGAGAATGTTGTTCGCATCCAGGATGATAAAACTTCTAATGAGAATGAATTATACCGCTTGCCGGAAACCGAACGTCGCTTGCTGGGCATTGAACGGAAGTTTGAATTGAGCAATGAAGTGTATACCTTTCTTCTGCGCAAACGTTCAGAGGCACAAATTCAAAAAGCGTCTAATGCACCAGATCACCAAATACTGGAAGCCGCCCGTTACACTAGCCAAATATCCCCCAATACAAAAGGCGACCAACGCAAGGCACTCTTAATTGGTTTTATTATACCCCTCATACTTTTAGCATTAAAACAGTTGCTCAATAACAAAATCATTAATGCTGAAGACATTGAACGTATCACTCCACTTCCTATTTTAGGCCAGATTATTCATAGTCCAAAGGAAGAAAGTAACGTTGCTTTGCACCATCCCAAATCTGTAGTGACAGAGACCTTTCGACGTTTGCGGACGCGTCTGGAGTTTATGAACAATGATAAGGCCTGCCCGATCGTAGGTGTTACCAGTTCTATGCCGGGCGAAGGAAAAACCTATTGCGCTTTGAACATTGCAGCCACATTGGCCATTTCCGGTAAGAAAACAGCCTTATTGGGATTCGATTTACGAAAACCGGGGTTGAACAAAATTATAAACAGTAATGGCCATGCCGGCCTTTCTAATTACTTGATTGGAAAAGCCACCATTGATGATATTCAGATGGAATCCGGTCAAAAAAACCTGACCATTATCCCAACCGGTGATATCCCACCTAATCCGGCTGAATTAATCAGTTCTGCCAAAACAAGCGAATTACTAGAATTATTAAAACAGCAGTTCGATCACATTATAGTGGACACCCCCCCCATGGGAATTGTTTCTGACCCGTATTTATTGGCCCGCCATGCAGATTCCTTGGTATTTCTGGTTCGACAGAATCATACGATTAAAGAAGTCATGGCCCACACTTTAAAAAATCTGGAGGATGAAGGTATTACCAATGCTGGTATTCTTTTAAATGATGTACAAGTCACCAAAAGACGTGGTTATGGCTATGGGTACGGCTATGGGTATGGATATGGATACGGCTATGGATATGGACATGGGTATTATGAAGATTAGTAACCTGGCCCGTCATTTGTAATGAGAAAGAATAAAATCAGGTATCATGAAACAGATTTTCATTACATTATTGATGATTTTACTACTGGTTGGTTGCCAAACCACCAAGCAATCAGTCTCGGAAAACCATACGCATACTGTTGAAGTCATCAACACCTACTACATCGCTCCCTACCAAGTGGATTGTATAGGTGTTGGTCCTCAGAAATGCTTTTTGATAAAACAGGCCATAAATGCTCCCTGGCAAAATTTCTATTCCCACATACAGGGTTTTGAATTTGAAACCGGATACAGTTATATCCTAAAAGTTAAAGAAACCCCCATCGAAAATCCGCCAGCCGATGGTTCTTCCATTCACTATGAACTAACTGAAATACTGGAAAAGCACGAAGTTAACCAAGCACTGCAATCGATTTATGATATTTGGGGTGTAACAAAGGTAAACGGTGAAGACCGGTTGTCTCAAGGCATCATGCAAACCATTGAAATCAATACCCATAAAATGACGGTTCTGGGTGAGGCCGGTTGTAATGGTTACCAGGGAATTATTAAAGCCGATAGCACATCCAACGGCATCTGTTTCTCTAAGATGCTATCCACGCTAAAAATATGCCCCAATCAAAAGCAAGAAGATGCTTTCTTAAAAGCCCTACAATCTGTTGACACCTATTATCGCTACAATCAAAATTTGCTGCTTATTTCAGAGGGACATGTAGTTATTGAAGCCAGACGAATAGATTGAGAAAGAGAGGGGACTTAACCGCTCTCCTTTTATGACACATGTGCACCAACTGAAGTAAATATTCATCATTAAAAACATCCGGGACTTCCACCCACGCATTCAAACACACATACTTTTGCATACTCCGAACTAGTGCCTCCATGAATTAAAGCAAAAATGATTAAAGATGAAAATAGTGATTTTGATTGCCCGATAAATTCTGTGCCTAAAAAACAATCCCTCGTCACACAAGGAAACGAGGGATCTTGATATCATCAATTATATCTAAAATAAGGTCTTTAATACCTCTTCCACCTCTTCCAGGCTCGGGTTAATGCCAAACACATGCGAAGGTTTCAAATAAGTAATTGCCTTATCCCGCTTGAAGCGCTCTTCACCTCCACCGGTGATGTTCAGCATGATCACATCGTCTTTGTTTACAACACCTTCTTTCACCGCATTAATCAAGGTAGCTGTCGCAACTGCTGCAGCCGGATGAATATCATTCCCTTCGGTGGCTTCAAATAATTTACCGGCTGCCAGTGCCTCTTCATTATTTGCCGTTAGCACATCACCACCCGCATCACGCATGGCATCGTACAAGCCTCCAAAAATAGCATAAGGCGGTTTACGGTTAGACAATACTTTCGCATCAATTTCTTCCACCTGCCTACGGGCTAAATCATCATCCAGTGGCAACATTTTGCGTGATTGTGCTTTCCAGGCATCATGAATAGGCAAGAAAGGTACGTTTTGCGACACCATCAACTTCATCTTATTAGACCCGAAGCGTCCGTCTTCCAACAGTCGCAGATTAGCTTCCCAGGCGGCAATCGCACCGGTTCCACTTCCTACTGCCTGGAAATAATAATCCGGAATTCGACCAATCTCGGTCACCGCCGACAGTGTTGTCGTTCCCATCCCATCCCGACGAGCCACGTTTTTGGCACCTCCTTCTGCGATGAACTGATCCAGCTCACAAGCGATATTGGATAAATGGATGGCATCAAAGTAATCGCTTCCTGAACGGGTAACCACTAATCGTACATTATCCTTAATGGGCTCATCAAACCACAGGGCGTTGATGTTATCTTCGGGTACACATAATAACAAAGGAATGTTATTGTCCGAACAAACCCTGGCAAAAGCGCGTGCCGTATTTCCTGCTGAAGCCACCACCAATACCTTGTTTGTCGATCCGTTCAAACGACCTCCCACCGAAAAAGCCTCGGTCTCTTTAAAAGAGCACGTGCGCATATTGACCCCTTTTTCAGGCCAATAGCCACTGAAAGTGATGTACAAATCAGATAGCCCAAGGTGTTTGGCTAATCCCTCACTTTTATAAGTTACAGGAGCCGATGAGCCCTCCAACATTCTATGTACCGGCAACCAGTCGGCAAAACGAAACACACCATAAGAAGGATCTTTCACTTCCAACTGTGCTTTATTGTATACTGCACGGATCAACGTTCCTTCGCATTCTCCGGGTGCTTCTAAGGACCAACCTTCATCGTTAAATGTTTTTCCACTTTTAACCGATTGAAGCGTGTATTGTGTGGGTTGAAATTCTTTTGCCATTTTTATAATTGTGCTGATAAATCTGGAACAAAAATAGATTTTTGAACCGTTTCACGAAAAGGTTTAATTAAAAAACATAGAAGATTGATAGAATTAGCTCCTACCTTTCCACCAACTATCCCAGTTAAAACCCTGTGATGTAGAAGAAATCTGTTGTTTGGAAAGATTACCCGGTGAACGGGATTCGTGGAACTGCTTTGTTTTTTCGGAGCTCATTACAGATCATTTCGCCTCCAACCCTCCCCGTTATTTTGTACATATCGCCCCCTACTTACAACATAACTCCTCTAAACAAAGGAATTAAAACACTTAATTTTGCAGTTGCACAATAACATAAACCATGAAGCAAAGCACACTGATAAAATCCATTATCCCAACTGCCCTAGTAGCTTTTACAAGTTGTAACCAACCAGAAGAGAAAGTGACACCTCCCAATATCATATACATACTAGCCGATGATATGGGCTATGGTGATGTAAAAGCACTGAATCCACAATCAAAAATCCCCACCCCACACCTGGATCGCTTGGTAGGAGAAGGGATGCATTTTACGGATGCGCATAGCAATTCCGCCGTTTGCACACCCACCAGATACGGGATTCTGACGGGGCGTTATTGTTTCCGGTCACGCTTAAAAAGTGGTGTACTGGTCGGTCATGAACCTTCGCTGATTGAAACTGGCCGAACCACCATTGGCAGTTTACTGCAAAATGCCGGTTACTATACCGGCTGTGTCGGCAAATGGCACCTGGGACTGGATTGGGCTAAAAAAGACTCGACCCTTCCCCTTTGGCACGGTGGTAATCTGTGGGACATGTTTAACACTGAAAATGTGGATTATTCAGCCCCCGTGCCGGGTGGCCCATCGGATCATGGATTTGATTACTCTTACATTATACCAGCCTCGCTGGATATTGCCCCTTATGTATATGTAGAAAATGGTCAGGTAACAGCCCCGGTAACCAAACATGTACCCTATTTTAAAGATGAGAAAGCACGTGGCATTTGGTATCGCCATGGTGATACAGCTGAAGATTTTGACCACACTACTGTTCTGCAAAATCTGACGGATAAAGCTATTTCTTTCATTGATCAGGCAGCTGAAAAAAAACAACCCTTCCTGCTATACTTCCCACTCACTTCCCCTCACACCCCCTGGTTTCCATCTAAAGGCTTTAACGGGATATCCAGAGCTGGTGTTTATGGTGATTTTGTAGCCATGACAGATGCTATGGCAGGTCGCATTTTGGAATCACTGGATGCCCATCAATTAGCTGAAAACACGTTGATCATCTTCACATCTGATAATGGATCACACTGGTTAAAGTCGGATATTGAGACATTCAAGCACCGTGCCAATGCTCACCTGGTCGGGATGAAATCAGATGTTTGGGAAGGAGGGCACCGGGTGCCCTTTATCGTTCGATGGCCCAAAGTAATTTCAGCAAAATCAAAATCAGATGAAGTAATTTGTACCACCGATTTATTAGCCACCTGTGCGGCGTTAACCAATCAACCACTCGCAAACAGTGAAGGAGAAGATAGCTACAGCATGTTACCTGCCTTCTTGGGAGAATTAACGACTAAACCACTTCGTGAAGCAACCATTCATCATTCCGTAAATGGCACCTTTGCCATCCGTAAAGGCAACTGGAAATATATTGATGCCAAAGGATCAGGTGGCTGGAGTTTACCAGAAGGCAAGGTGCCCAAAGATGCGCCGGATGGACAGCTATACAACATGCAGACAGATCCCTCAGAACAATCCAATCTATATGACCAACATCCGGAAGTTGTTCAGGAGTTGAAAACATTATTAAAAAAATACAAAGCGCAAGGTTTTAGTCGGCCAATGGGCCAATAGTTTTTTCATTATTTTCGAAGTAATCCCCTTTTATCAGATAGATAAAAGGGGATTTTTACTTTTTGCCACAAAGACTCAATTTGCTATAAAACCAAAAGAGTTCGGGCTACACTATTATTTACTATGAAATTACGCTTCATTTCTTAATACCTTAATAAGTTAAATACTTTCAACCATTCTGAAATATGCTTAAAGCATGTTTTATTAAACCACATCCTCCAGCATAAAGCTAAATGCGTGCGGTATACCTGCACGTTGAATTATCACCTGTACCACAGGTCCTGTTTTCATAGCCTTTTGCAAAATAGCCTGCATTGTTTGCCGACTAACTGCTGTGCCATTTACTTCGAGTAAAATATCACCTGCCTGCAAACCAGCATTGGCACACGATGTGTGAGGCATCACAGCATTTACCACTATTTGCTGCGTTAGTTGATTAAATCCCAACGTAAAACCACCTGGCTTCACATGAAAGGGTAAATTCCAAAATTTATTAGGCTCCAGAATTAAGCGTAAATGCTGATAGTCAAAATAAACTTTGCTCCGTCCTAATACATCGGCGCCAATAAATCCATAATAAATATGCGAGGATGGTGACACCGGTGCTGAAGTGACCTGCATTTGAACAGGTACGCCGGGTAGTGCTAATTGCCCGATACACAGCGAATCACTTCGGCCCATTATGGTACTAAATCCACCACCATACCCGGTTAATTTCACTTCATGAGTTTTATCAAATTGGGAAATACACTGAAACTCCTTTTCCACCCAAGGGTTGCACAATACAGAAGCCGATGCACCTGTATCAATAAAAAACCAACCATTCAACAAAGTGTCTCCATTCAAAAAAAGGGATGATTGTATGGCCGGTACACCAACCCGGTGATCGGCATACAATTGTTCGCCTGGTCCGGAATAATCAAAGATCTGACTATCATACACTGAAAAAAGACGTTTGTGATAATCGACTGATACTACATTTTGTCTTAGAAAACTCCCCCCCAGGTATCCCTTTACTTGACCGGAAGGATCTAAATTCCTGACAAAGGTCAGCGCCATATCAGTCGTTAGAGATTCACCAATTCGTAATTCATTCCCTTTACTTTGGGCGGTCTGTTTTTTACCGCTAAAACCGGCCACCCAGGTAGAATCAGTAACCTCCAGTCCGAGCTTTTGAGCATATTGACCATCAATCATATTGTGGGAGGCTCCTGAATCAAAAACAAACCAGACTGCCTCTTGCTGATTAACCGATACTTTAATTAGGATTTGTTTACCCTTCATTTGAATGGGTACAGATGCTATTAACCCTTTTGTCTGTGCTTGTACTGCTATTGATAACCACAATAGGAATACAAGACCTAAACACTTTCTTGCTAAATACATTTCCATATATTATTGTGTCTGAATCATAAATTTATACCTTTAATTTACCCATATAAATAAGTTACCCTATCAGAGTGCCAACACCTGTTCACTATTTTCCTCAAAGCCTTGTCTTAGCTAATTAAAAGTAATCCATCAGCTCAATTTAAAAGCCAACTCCAGTTATTTATTAATTGCCATGTTGTCAACACATCAGAACTTCCGCTTATTATGATTCCAAATGCTTTCTAAGCATTGCTTTGGTCGTCGGATCAGAAGGGCGACTCATATTGTTCTCAACAATCCGCCCCTGTGGATCCAGAAGAATAAAACGAGGAACACCACTTACTTTGAAGAATTTTGCAATAGGTGAATCAAATCCAGCCCCACCAAATAATTGCTGTACCTCTCCTGATTCTTTCTTCTGTAAATAATTGTTCCACCGCTTTGGGTCATTATCTAAACTAATAGCTACAAACGCAATTTGGTCACCTTTAAACTGCTCCGCCAGCCCCTTGAAGTGAGGTACCTCCTGTTTGCATGGTCCACACCAGGTAGCCCACAAGTCAATATACACCCAATTTCCCTGAAAAGTTGAAAGCATAATTTTTTCTTTTTGTGTAGTTAACAATTCAAAATCAGGCACCTCTTTACCTGGTAAAATTGTTTCAAATTTCGCCTTCCATGAGTCCAGACGATTCATCGCTTCTTCTGAAATATAGGATTTATATGTGTCGATAAATTCCTGAGCACGGGTATCATACACCCTGAATATTTTCAAGTAATTCATCACCACTAATGATTGCTGGGCAGGATCCTGAAGGTGATTCAAGGTAGCATCAAAACTTTTATCAGATCCTAAAACAAATTCAGCAAAATTCTGATAAAGCCCGGCCAGCATCATGCCATTGGGGAGATCTGCCAGCGCGTGTACATTCAAATCTATTTCATTAAACCGTTGACTCCATAAAGCTCTATTGGCCTCACGCGTGTTCATAACAGGACCAGGCATCATAACGGGGCGCATTTTATATTCCGTCACAATCGCCTTGATATAGTTAATTTGGGCCTGATAAAATTTTGGATAATGCTTGAGCTTTTCCAATTGCTGTAGTTGATCTTGTTCAAATTTCTTAATTTTGATAAGCAAATCGTCATAAACTACTTCTTTACCCATAAACTGCCACAACAGCTGCATGCGCTCCCCATAAAAAGCCACCAGGTAGTTATTAATCTCATCTTCATTAGCCAAAACATTAACCCGGTCATTAAGAATTTCTAAATTCACCTCATCACCCGGATGCAGATAGATGGGTACTTGAATCATGCGATTAATGGCAATAAAGAAATACCCCTCTTCTTTTAATGGCACTGCCAAGTGAGCTTCATTATTGACTACCTGGTTTTCCTGAAAGAAATGACTGTCTCCATTGGCATGCCTCAGAAGAATAACCTTTTTTAAATCACTGGAAACCTTACAATTTATCAATGCCGCTTTGGTCGAAGCAAGAGCATTTAAAGACAATAGCATTCCACATGTCACCAATAGTGACTTCCTTATATTTTTGTACATCATAAATTAAAGTAATTTGGGAGCTGCACCGAAAGATGCAGCTCTTTAAAATTAGTAGTTGGGGTTAGTTTTTAATCCGATAAATGGGTGATTGTTCTAAACTATATTTTTTAAAGTCCATATCAATCACTCGACCTGTTTTATGCTCATATTGATCTAAAACAGCTCCATCTTCCTGGCTGATGACATATAAACTTCCTTTATAAGTTCCGGAAACTGAAGGATCATAAGCACATACGTATAATACATCTTCAGAAGAGGTGGCATAAATACAAGATATTTCACTACCTGCACCTACAGCAAACAGTTCTGTTGTTGAAAAATCACCTTCACAATTAGCTTTGAAGAGTGTATTTCCATTGGTATAGAAGAAACAGCCCCGTCCACCACTTATCTGATACTTTGATTCACTATTAAATACTCCGGAAGGGATTACTACTTCACCAAACTTGGCTACACCACCCATGAAAGAAGTTTGTACTTTTATCAAGCTTCCACTTCCATCTGAATGATCATGAACCAACAAGTATTGATAGTTATTATTCACATTCATACAAGCAACCATATCAGAGGTGACAGACTTAATTATCTTGGCACCCATACCAGGATACATCATCGTTGTCCAGGGGCGGCCATACTTTATCACATTAGATGCAGAATTCCTTTGCATGTAAATCAAGCCGCTTAACGAGAAACTTGGATTAAATGGGTGCGGCATTTTGATAGCACACACAGCCGATGCAACATCTTTGGGATAAGTAATATTTCCAAAAATAGCATCATCCTGACGTGTATGAATCTGATTATGCCCGCCGCCAAAACCGGTAATGATCTGAAATCCATCGTCATACTCCACAATGTTGGTAGGTACAAATTTCTTTTTTATCTGATTAATTTGAGAAACATGTACATCAAACATCGTTACCCTGCGATCACCATTATCTGCTGTATCACAAAGCATATAGTAACCTGTTCCCAAGTTGTCTTTATAAAAAGATGAATGCACCGAAAAGGCATGCCCCATTTCAAAACCTTTTCGAATGAACATACTATCGATAACTATTCCGGGGTTATCGGGTGCCATTCGAATAAAGGCACAGGCATAGTTATTATTAATTTCATGTAACAAGCTAATTCCACTGGAAAAAAAGCTGGTGGCATTTAACTCACTGTACTGAAAATATGAAACCCCCGTGCTTTGGTTTATCACTCTAAAGCGAATAG
>Ga0193953_1001578_pt1 | contig 10383 bp, 9 predicted proteins | sample BB_4_MG_FD_140325 | JGI IMG/M metagenome (GOLD analysis project Ga0193953, IMG submission 140325) | Microbial mat bacterial communities from the Broadkill River, Lewes, Delaware, United States - BB_4_MG | ecosystem: Environmental > Aquatic > Freshwater > River > Microbial mats | place: USA... | reverse complement strand
GGACCCCATCCACGGTGTCGTGGTCGGTAATAGAGATGGCGGCGAGCCCCGTCTCACGTGCATGCGTCACCACCTCCAGCGGAGAAAAAGACCCGTCAGAGGCGGTCGTATGGACATGCAGATCGATCCCCGCAGGAGATTGATCAGAGGCCAAGGGCTTTTTCTCTGGCTTCCGCCCTGGTTTTGCAGTCGATGCACTGGGTGGTCACCGGGCGAGCCTTCAGTCGCTCAACAGTAATGTACTCTTCACAGGTTTCGCAGACACCGAAAACGCCGTTATCAATGCGTTCCAGGGCTTCTTTTATCTTCTTGATCAGCTTGTGTTCGCGGTCGCGAATACGAAGCATAAAGTTCCTGTTTTCCTCGTGCGAGGCTCTGTCTGTGGGATCGGGGAAGCTCTCCTTCTGGGCAGTCATACCGACAACGGTACTGTCAGCCTGTTCCAGAAGATCATTAAGCCGATCAGTTAAAAACTTCCTGAAATATTCAAGTGTTTCCTGATCCATACTCAAACCTCTCCTCTGAGCTTGGTTGGCGAAATTTTGATTAACCTGCCTACTGTAAACACAGTTTACCGTCCTTGTAAAGGAATATTGAAATCCAAGGGGGCCCTTACAGGAGGAAGCAGGCGGCAAAACGCATCACTCAAACCTATGATATCTTACACCAATGAGCACTTTACTGCACGGAATTCATCCAGGTTTCAAACTCCTTCATGGTAGAGATGTTCACCACCTCGCATCCCGCATCAGCAGGGATGGTTTTCCGGGCAATGCCGGAGAGAACCGTTCCGGGCCCCACCTCCACAAACCGGGTGACCCCGTCGTCCAGGAGCCGCCTCATGGTATCGTACCAGCGCACAGGGCTCACCAGCTGACGGGCCATGTTCTCCTTCATGGCGGCAGGCTCGGTTTCCGAATCCGCCGTCACGTTGAAAAGAAGGCCCTTCTCAGGGGCTTGAAAAGCAACCCCCTCCAGAGCCATGCGAAACGGCTCTTCCGCCCCTTGAATCAAGGGACTGTGCCAGGCTCCGCTCACCCGAAGGGGAACGGCACGGCCGCCCTTTTCGCGGGCCGCTTCGCCGAAACGCTTCACCGAGTCGGGGTCGCCGCTCACCACAATCTGCGTCTCGCCATTGTGGTTGGCTGCCCACACCCCTTTGGTGTGGGGGGCCCCCTCATCGCGAAGGCTTTCCGCCAAAGCCACCACCGTGGGGTAATCAAGCTTCAAGACGGCTGCCATGGCCCCCTTGTATTTCCTGGATTCTTTATCCATAAGCTCCCCGCGCGTCTTGACAAGGGCCATGGTGTCATGCTGCGTGACAACCCCTGCGGCAGCAAGGGCCGCATACTCGCCGAGGCTGTGCCCGCACGCCACATCAAACCGGTCCCCGCCCACCTTCGATAAGGCAGCCATAAAGGCGAGGTTCACGGCAGTAACGGCCGGCTGCAGGTTGACGGTCTGGGTGAGTTCGTCCATGGGGCCTTTGAAGCAGAGGCGGGACAGGTGGGACTTGGTGACCTCGTCGGCCATTTCAAAGACCTCGCGCACCACATCAAACTCCTGGTGGATGTCTTCTCCCATGCCGATGGCCTGGGATCCCTGGCCGGGAAAAAGGAAAGCGGTCTTCGTCACGTTGGACCTCCCGTATGTTTGATTGGAAATTGGCGACGCCGCCCGCTACGAATCATGGACGCCATCGTCATGAAGGCAAGGGCTCTCGTGCGAGAGCTCTTTAGGAAGGATAAAATAAGACATTCTCTCAAAAAGTCAAAGGGAGAGGACGTGCGTCACGCCTCTCCCCCCGTATTTTCTAACCGACTTCGCCGGCCTATTCGTCAAGATTAAAAATACTTCGGGCGTAGCTCAGGGCCCGGGATTCGTCCCGGTTGTGGCAGCCATCTTTGATAAAGCGGATGGGGTCGTGCACCACCTTGGTCACGATGGCCTGCCCCATTCGGCGAATGGCCGCCCTCTCCTCGTCGGAGAGCCCTGTCAGGCTTGCAAGGGTTTTCTCCACCTCACACTCGGCAATGGACCCTACTTTAGAGCGCATCGCCTTGATGGTGGGAACCGTCTGGAGCCCCTCCAGCCAGCGGGCAAACGCCACCACCCCCTCCTCCACAATGCGCTCGGCCTTCACGGCCTCGACGTTGCGACTTTCGATGTTGCCGTCAATGACCTCCTTGAGGTCGTCGATGTCGTACACATACGCGTTGGAGAGCCTGTTGATGGCGGGATCGATGTCCCTGGGCACGGCGATATCGATAAAGAAAATGGAGCGTCCCTTCCTGCTTTTCACCACCTGTTTCACCATGTCCCGGGTGATCACATAGGTGGGCGAACCCGTGGAGCTGATGATGATATCCACCTCTTTCAGGGCTTCGGGGAGCTCCTCCAGGGCGATGGCGCTGCCGTTGAAACGCCGGGCGAGCTCCACGCCCCGCTCAAGGGTGCGGTTGGCCACAAAAATGTCGCCGGCCTGATGCTGAATCAGGTGCTCCACGGCCAGTTCCGCCATTTCACCGGCCCCCACGAGAAGGATCTTGCGCCCCTCAAGGGAGCCGAAAATCTTCCGGGCCAGCTCAATGGCCGCGTAGCTGATGGAGACGGCGCTGTCGCCGATGCCCGTTTCGCTCCTTACCCGCTTGGCCACATGAAAGGTTCGGTGCATCAAGCGGTTGAGGAGGGGACCCGAGGCTTTCTCTGACGCGGCAAGGTAGTAGGCCCCCTTTACCTGCCCCAGGATCTGAGGTTCCCCCACCACCATGGAGTCAAGACTTGCGGCAACCCTGAACATATGGCGAACCGCTGCGTTGTCATGGTGGGTGTAGAGGCACGATTCAAAATCGGCCACAGGGAGCCCCTTGAAGTCCGCCACAACAGACTTGGATGCCGCCACGGCGGCGTCACAGTCCTTCGCCGCCATGAGCACTTCCACACGGTTGCATGAGGAGAGAAGCATCACCTCATCGATTTCGGGCCGCGCCCTTAAGGCACCAAGGGCTTCTTTCGCTTCTGAAGCGCTGAAAGCAAGCCGCTCCCGTGTCTCCACCGGAGCTGTCTTGTGATTCAGGCCTGTCAGTACAATTTCTCGCATAACGCCGTATCTCTCGTCCCAGGCGGACAACGCGCCGTCCGTGGAGGATGCTTTTCCGTTAAAACCGGGAAACTCACCTAAAACCGGGTAAACTCCCCGTGGTGACCGTCCATAAAAAAATTGACGCCGAAAAGGGTGAAGAGCAGCACCCCAAATCCCGCAATGGCAAGCAAAGCGGACTTGCGCCCGCGCATGCCTCCCACGAGCCGCTCGTGAAGAAGCACGGCATAGATCAACCATGAAATCACCGACCACACCTCTTTCGGGTCCCAGCTGATAAACCGGTGCCAGATGAGCTTGGAGTAAAGAAACCCGGTCACAAGCCCCAGGGTCAACGCGGTAAACCCGGCGATGATGCAGGTGTAACCCATGTTGTCCAGCTGCTCAAGGGAGGGGAGCCGTCGGTAAAAAAAACCCCGCTTCTTCTCCTTGATGGCGTTCTCCTGAAGGATATAGAGAATGCCGGCGCCACAGGCCATGGCCAGGGCTGCCTCCCCCAGAAAGATGGTGATGACATGGGCGAAAAACCAGAAGCTGGAATAGACCGCCTCCGGCTGTGTTGGAGGCAGATCCGGAACCCGCATGGCCACAATGTAGGCCAGGAGGGCCAGGGGTGCCGCGTAGACACCTGTAATCTTGATGCGATAGCGAAACCTCAAGAACAGAAACACCAGGGCCACGGCCCATGCTGCAATCCCCAACGTCTCACGCAGGTTGTGGATGGGCAGGTAGCCGGTCTGTACCGAGGTAACGGTAAGCCCAAGGGTGTGGGCAAGAAACCCCATACCGAAAAGAAGGTATCCCGCCTCCTGAAACCGCTCTTTCTGAAAAAAAAGATAGAGCATGTAGGCCACCGAACTCGCCAGGTAGAGAACCACTGTCAGTATGTCCATCATCCCGTCTCCCATGATAGATGCCGATGTCGCACGATGTTGTGATTACAGAAGGAAGCCCACCGTATCACAGGTGTAGCCCTCTCCGAGAACCTCGGAGAGAAGGGCGTCAGCCCCATCTTTGTCCCCCGCCTTGACCCTCTCGAGAAGCCCCCCCGAAATAAGCGCCTCAAAAAGAGGCTTGTGGGCCTCAGGCTCATGGGCCTCAGCCAGAAGCTTCTGGCGAATCAGCCCCATCAGGCTCAGGAACTCGCCGTACTCTTCGCCGAACTCCGCCTCAAGCTTGCGCCGCATCCACTTGGCAAAGGCGGGGCTCTTGCCGGAGGTGGAGATGGAAAGGGTCATGTCCCCCCGCTGCACGATGGAGGGGAGGATAAAGTTGCAGGCCTTGGGGTAATCGGCCACATTGCAGAGCTTGCAGGCTTTTTCCGCGTCTTCACTCACCCGGGTGTTAAAGGCCTGGTCGTCGGTGGCCACAATAACAAGGAATTTTCCATCCATATCCGAAGGGGAATAGGCCCTCTCCGCAAGGGTGATGGGAGCCTCCGTCGCCATGGACATCAACTCATCGGTAAAGGCTTTGCTCACCACAGTCACCTTGGCTCCGCAACGGACCAGGGTCTCGACTTTACGGGTGCCGACGGCACCGCCACCCACCACAAGGCATGATTTGCCTTCAATATCAAGGCTTACGGGATAGTATCGCATGGGTCTGCTCGCTTTCAGTCTGTGATGCTTGCCAGGGAGCCCGGCGCATATCACCTTAAAGATCAAATAGTTTCAGGTCCTCCCCGAGGACCAGCTGCCCATCATATGTTCTACGGCACTCTTTTTCAATATCAACTTTGTCACAGGCCGGGTAAAAATGGGTCAGCACAAGCATCTCGACTTGCGCCTCTTTTGCCATTTTTCCTGCCAGTGACGGGGTGAGGTGATTCGGGACCGCCTGCCCATCCGGGGTGGAGCACTCACACACCAGAATATCGGCGCCCCTGGCCAGGGAGACAAGGCTGCCGGAGGGACCGGTGTCCCCGGAAAAAACAACGGACCGCCCCCAGGGAAACACCATGCGGCAGGCAATGCTCTCCGGGCGATGGCTCACCGGGGCCGTCTGGACTGCCAGGTCTCCCTGATGAAAAAGGTCCGGCCCCTCCACAGAGAGCTCCTTAAGCCGGACCATGCCCGGTCCAGGGTCCAGCCACTCCCCGTACACCCCTTTGAGCTTTTCAAAAAACGCCCCGAACCCATGGCCGCCATAGAGATGCAGGGGGCGGGTGCGCGTGCACTCCGGGTACTTGGTGGCAAAAAGAAGGGGCACCAGCTCCGCCGTGTGATCCGGGTGGGTATGGGTGTAAAAAACACCGGTCAGGTCGTCGATGGAGACGCCGACCTCCAGAAGCCGACGCATGGTACCCGGGCCGGAATCGATGAGAAGGGTCTCTGTTCCGGTCTGAACCAGAGCGGAACAGGCACTTCGCGCCAGGGACGGGACACAGGTTCCCGTTCCAAGAAGTGTGATTCGTGCCATCTTTCACCTGCCTTTCCGTATGACGTTGCGTGTCGGTTAACGGGACGCTGCACAAAAAGCAAGCCTCCGGCCCCCCTGCCGGGGGCCAAACTTTTGAAACGTGTGACAAAGGGGCATTAAAATACTACTCCCCAGCCCCATCAATGTTTCAAGCCATCCGCTTCAGAATTTACCAAGCATGCCGCGTCCTTTTTTCTCAGCCCCTGTGGGCTGAAAGAAAAGGACGCGGCCACCGGAACGTTTTTGCGAAGCTTTTTTCAAAAAGCGACCCGCCGGAGGCTGTTTTAGGGCTCACATGGCCCTGGGTGTGTACCCCTGAAGGTCCAGGGACATCAGGAATTCTTCCCGATAAAATGAAGACTTGCCCTTATGGACGGATCGTCGCCACCACCCTATACTTAGTCTCACCTGTTAACCTTTCACACATTTCCCACCGTCATAAAATATGGGCGGCCTGCAACGGGCCGCCCGGTTTGTCTTTTCCCGCTTTAACTCCCCTCTTCCCCCCAACCATGGACCACCCCCCCGCCACGAAGGCTTTCATAAAGGGCAATCCCCACACTGGTGGAGAGATTGAGGCACCGGATCTCCTGCGTGATGGGAATGTGGTAGCATGCCTCCGGGTAGCGCTTCAGCACCGCCTCGGGAAGCCCCTGCGTCTCCGACCCGAAAAAGAGAAACAGGCGATTGGCCCTTGGCATCTCCCAGAAGGGACGGGAGCCAAGCTTGGCGAAAAGGGCCACCTCATGGTCCTCGGGTGCCATGGCCTCATAGAATTCCTCCAGACTGTCCCACACCGATAAGTTCACCCGCTCCCAGTAATCCAGCCCCGCGCGCTTCACCTGGGCGCTGTCCAGGGAGAAGCCCAGCGGCTTGATAAGGTGCAGGTGAGCCCCCGCTCCCAGACAGGAGCGTCCGACGTTTCCCGTGTTCCAATGTACTTCAGGGGTCACCAGCACCACATGGCGCTCCGGTGCCCCAAACTGTTCCGTCCCCACTACGTTTCCTTTCCCTATCTTCACCCGGCCAACACGCCGGGAGTGTGCCTGTTAAAAATAATGCACGCATAAAAAATGATTTTATATCAGTTTTCTCGCCCCGGCGACAGGGCTGTCCTTGCGAGCGCCTTCATCCTGCATGCATCCCTCCAGACCAGAACGCCCCAGACACCACGGGGACTGCCATCGGTTATTTTTATAACCATTCGGCACCCGTGCTGTCGGTGACCACACGTCTGAAGCGTTTATACGCAGGTCTTGAGTGAATAGAGCCTCAAATACGAATGTGGGTTCACCCGAGGCATGAAGGACAAAACGCAAGGGATTGGTCTTTCGCGGTGGTTCACCTCACCTGCGGCAGTGTGGTTTTTTGCCGGACTTAGATGAAGGAAGCCTGATTGGGGCATTCGTGGGGGATTTCCACCAGGATCCGGGTGCCGTGTCCCGGGGCGGAGCGAAGGGAGAAGGTACCGGAGAGAATACGGGCCCGCTCTTCCATGCTTTTTAGGCCCATGCGCTTCTCTTTCAGGGCCTCGGTCTTTCGTAAGGCCACATCAAAGCCTTTGCCGTTGTCTTCGATGCGAAGCACGAGGGTGGGGTGGGACGCGGTCAAACGGACGGTGACATGGCGGGCATCGGCATGTTTGCGGATGTTGCTCAAGGCTTCCTGAACAAGGCGGTAGAGGTTGATCTCCGTATCAAAATCGAAGCGGAGGTGTTGAACGCCTCCGGAATAAAAATCGACACTGACATGATTGGCCCCTGAAAAATCATCGCAGTAGCTGGAGAGCGTTGGCACAAGCCCCAGCTGGTCCAGAAACGGGGGGCGCAGATCGTAGGCCATGTTCCGGATAAAGGTGATGGACTCTTTCAACACCGAAGCAAAACGGGCCTTTTTCTCACGGATGGGGGCCGGAATATCCGGGTGACCGTCAAAGAGGGTCTCGCTGCTGATCATCAGAGAGGCCAGGTCCTGGGCCACATTGTCGTGGAGATCCCGGGAAATTCTCCGGCGTTCATCCTCCTGGGCCTTGATGAGCTCCTGGGTCAGGGTGTGGATTTGCTCTTCACTCTCCTTAAGGGCCTGCTGGATCCGTTGTTGCTTCTCAAAGAGTTCGTCAATGTCCACCTTGATGTAGGCGATGGCATCGCACACCCCCTTGAAGGGATGATCCGCCTCCCGTTCCAGGAGAACCGAATCCACCCCTTTTTTCTGCCAGTCGATGCTTGCCAGGTAGTGAAGGAGCTCATCGGCGTAGGGGCGAAGGCGCTTGTCTTCCAGCAGATCCCGGGTTCCCGACGCATCAGGGTCCGGGATACGGATCATGGGAGAGTCCTCCGAAACAACGGGCCGGAACGCCATGCCTTGGTCCCGCGTCATGAAACGGCACGCGTAACGAATGGCCTCGGCATAGGAGGGCGCCACCCGGGTTTTAAAGGAAGGCTTATAAAACCGCCGCCCAAGCTTCAGGCTGAGTTTCAGAAGGGGCGATGGGCTGATGATCACCACGGCCTGAAGATTACTCAAACCCACAAGGTAGTTGATATAGAGCTTCCGGGCCTCAAAAGTGGCGCTTTTAAACTCTGTGAAGTCATCCACAAACACAAAGGGCCTGCCAGCGATGTGCTCTTTGATGATGCCGTCCAGAAACCCAAGGGCTTTTTCCAGCCTGTGCTTATCGGAATTCCCCACAACCTTGGCCTGGACGATGTTTCGGCCGATGAGGCGGACGGTGACGGAGTAATCGCACCACTCCCTGTCAAAATAAACATCCTTCCACTCCGGCTTGCTGAGATAAGGCAGGCCGGAAACAGGACAGATGTATTCCTCAGCAGGGGGGCCATCGATGTCTCTCAATAAGTCCATAGATTCACATGATAATATTAAATATAGCCCTCATATAAACCGGGGATACAAACATGTACAGTTAAAAAATAATCATTGTTTATTAGTAACCACGCCGATCCACATTGGTTCCGGCGGCCCTGCCGGCAGACAAGCACTTGAAACATATAACAAACTGGCCTTAACAAACAATTCCGGATTCACATCCAACGAAAGGCGGATGTGCTTTGACCCGAGGAACGAGGGGCAAAGCACATTCGCACCCTGGTTTCAAGGTGGCACACCTTGCCGCCGGAGGCACGCTTTTGCCATGCGATTTGACCATCAGAAGGCCCCTTAAAAAAACCAGGTCCCCCTGAGGGTGAATTCGCAGGTGGATGCCAGGGTGCTGCCATCGGGAAGGGAAAACCCGCCGTACTCGCTCTCGGAGCCCCCCCAGGGAATCAGGGCACCGGCATCCAGCCGCAAATCTTCCCGGGCGTCCCACACCAGGGTGGGCTGCAGAAGTCCTGACGGGTCGTCGATGTTGGTGATGGTGGTCAGGTCCAGATTCACGAGGGGGTGAGCCTCAACCTGCAGGCGGGTGGCGAGATAGTTCTTCCCGAGGGTGAACACCTCACCGCGGGCCAGACGATCAAGGGTCTCCTGGTCGGTGAGGGCGTCGCCATAATCGGTGGTGCCGTACCCGTTGTGGTAAAACTCAAGGAGGCCGTACCAGTTCTTCTTCCAGGCGACCCAGGAGAGATCCATGTTGGCCACGCTGGAGAGGGTCCCCTCGTTCTCATCGGAGACAACCAGGTCATAGCGCCAGGCCGCGTCTCCGGCATATCCCGAAAACCCCACCCCGGACACCCCGTAACCACGGTTCCGGGCCACGAGAATATCCGCTTCAAGGGTGCCGTAAATGCAATGAAGTTTCGAGGCTACCGTTGAAGCATCGGAGGTGACCTCACCGGATGCAGCATCACGGCCGGGCCGACCGATGGCCTGCAGTTCATAGCCGTTGTCATGGGTGTAGCGAAGGGAGGCAAGGTCGTCCCCGGTTTTGTAGTCCCGCAGGGTATCGGTGGGGGAGAATGGGTTGACCAGGTCCATGGGGTTGAAGAGGAGGCCTCCGCCCCAGGTCACGGCCTGACGGCCTATCCGGATATCGGCCTGCCGCAGTTCCCAGTTGAGACTGAGGCGATCGAGCCGGTGAGTGGTGGTGTGATATGAGGAGGAGTCGATCTCCGACGTCAGGTCAAACAGGCGCAACCGGTCTGCATCGCCGGCACTCGCTCCGGGAATTGAAAGGCCCGCACGTCCAAGATCGGAGTACCGTTTGGTCACCTCCCCCCCCTCCCGGATCAACTCGTAGTCGACATCCAGGCTCAGGGCGTCGGTAACCTTCGTTCGAGAGGTGAGCCGAAACCCGGCGGTGCTCTCCAGATCATCAGAGCTGTCCTGAACGGCCCGCACATCCTCCGAATCATAACGGACACCCCGTGCCGATGCCTTGACCAGGCCTCCGACATCAACGGAGATGGCCCGGGATGCCCGGGGAACGGCAACCAACAGAGCCACAGCCACCAACGCCCCCAAGCGTTTCACTGAGCCCCTCCCGGCTCCAGGCGACCGTCTTTCATGCGGACCACCTCATGGGCTGCGGCCATCACCATGGCGTCGTGGGTGGAGAAGACAAAGGTCACCCCCTTCTTCTCGTTCATCTCCCGCATCATGGCCAAGAGCCCCTCGCCGGTTGCCGAGTCGAGGTTCGCCGTGGGCTCATCCGCCAAAACGATGGCCGGGTTGGATGCCACCGCCCGGGCGACCGCCACCCGCTGCTGCTGCCCCCCGGAGAGCTCTGCCGGCCTGCGGGCATACAGCCCTGACAGCCCGACCTCATCGAGGGCCGCCATGGCCCGCTCCCGCCTCTCGCGTTTGGGGACCCCCTGAAGCAGCATCACGTACTCGGCGTTCTCCACCGCCGTCAGGACCGGAATGAGGTTGTAGGCCTGAAACACAAACCCGATGCGATG
>Ga0193953_1001575_pt1 | contig 10390 bp, 8 predicted proteins | sample BB_4_MG_FD_140325 | JGI IMG/M metagenome (GOLD analysis project Ga0193953, IMG submission 140325) | Microbial mat bacterial communities from the Broadkill River, Lewes, Delaware, United States - BB_4_MG | ecosystem: Environmental > Aquatic > Freshwater > River > Microbial mats | place: USA... | reverse complement strand
TATTCGGCTTTGAAACCAGCATCCAGAAAGCGATCGGTAACACGTAGTTCACGGTTTTCTTGTCCGTCTATTACAGAGGCATAAGGTATTTTCATTTCGCCCGTATAGGTGGCACTGGCAATCAAACATAAACGCGGCGTCGCATCATAATCGACTGTGAAGAATCCATAATCTTCAGGGGTTCTTTGAAAATCTTTATCACCAAATTCAATGGCTTCAGAATAGCGACTCGTTTGTTTGGTATAACCTGCTTTGAAGAATAGTTTTTGCGAAGGCGATAATGAAGCTTCAAGGTTTACACCTTGTACTCTCGCATTTTCGGCATTTTCACGAAGCTTCACATCCACATTTTCATCCGCCAGATCAGGAAAAAGATCCGTAATTTCTTCATCGGAAAGATAGCGCTGCGAGAAGGCATCATTTAATTGGGTGTAGAAACCCTCCGCTAAAAAGCCCACATTCCAGTTACCCAGTTTTTTATTGAAATCGATTGATCCCATAACACTGTGGCTTCTTTCCACTGTCAAGTCTTCTGAATTGCGATGCAGCACTTTTGTTAAGCCTGAGGCTTCAATGTGAAGGTCTTCATCAAAAATCTGAGGCGCCCGGTAACCCTGTGAGTAACTTCCACGCAGCTGTAAAGCAGGGATGACCTTCCATAAAACTGTCGCTCTTGGACTGATCACATGACCCTCGTTATTGGCAGCAGGATCATGATCATCTTCAATTTTATAATTATCGTAACGAAGTCCTGCTGAAAGATTAACGGTGCCAATGGTCCGGTCAAATTGGGCAAAAACACCAAATATGTTAATATTCTGGTCAGTGATTACTTTATTGGGCTGCAGGATGCCCTCATCATCGTACCCACCATTTAATTTTTTATCCAATAAGTTATCGTGCACTAATTCAATACCAGTCACCAATGAGTTATGTCCAAAATCAACGGAATATTGACTCCCAATGTTATAAGTGAGTCCCTCTGATTTGCCATAGGCATTGGGATCTTGTTCAGCGCCATAGTAGGAATCACGATCTACCTTCTGTGTCGATCCGTATACAGACCACATGCCCCCGGCTCCGACAAATCGTTCGTAAGTTAATGCACCGGTAGTAATGTTGTGATCGACAGCTTCAGAGATATCTGCCTGATGATTCAGATAGTCAAACATGTTACCGCCACGACGGCTTTCGTTCACCCGAATAAAATCAGCAGTAATTTTACTGCGGTAATCCAGCCGGTGATACAAGCGTCCACCAAAGGTCAGGTTCTCGATTTGCGAAATTTCAGAGAAGTCATCGCCATTGGCATCAAAGGGATCCTTTTCACGGTTGAAGCCAAAGAGGGCCAAACCAGTTTTTTTATCCTCGCTGACGATGGTGGCGTTCATATTAACCGTCCGATCAGATTTGGCATCGACGCCGTCCAAACCAACACCTACCAGGCTTTGTTGCATTTTAACCTCATACGAATTACTCAAGGGATCTTTAGTGATCAGGTTGACAGTACCTGCCACCGCATTGGAGCCATACAGAGCTGACCCGCCCCCGCGAATTACTTCTATGCGGTCGATCATGCTGGATGGCAGTAATTCCAATCCGTAAACACCTGCCAGGTTACTGAAAATAGCACGGCTGTTGACCAATACCTGCGTGTGGGCACCATCCATTCCGTTAATCCGTAGTTGCGTAAATCCACAGTTCTGACAGTTGTTTTCCAGTCGAAGGCCAGGTACATAGTTCAATCCTTCTCCAACCGATATCGCTTCCGTATTCTCAAGTGATTTAGGAGTCAGCGTATTGACAATGGTGGAGGATTCGGTTCGCTTCCGCTCGTTTCGGTCCGCGGTGACGACTATTTGTTCAAGGCCTAAAACGTCACTTTCTAGCTCCACATTCATTTTAACAGGTTTGCCTGTTTTGAAAGTAACTGTTTTTTCAAGGGGTTTAAAGCCCAATGCCTGGATGCGCACGACATATTCACCATCGGGTACATGATATAACTCGAAATCGCCATCTGCACCGGAGGCAGTTCCCAATGTGGTTGATTTAATGGATACCGTAGCAAAAGGAAGGGCTTCTCCTTCGGCAGTGATGTTTCCTTGAATACTGCACAAGGGTTTTGGAGGTGCAGATTGTGAAATGGCCCGGTTCGTAGATAATACAAACGTCAATGCTAATAATGCAACTTTAATTAGTTTCATTCTAGATGATTCAGAAAATTATGGTTTATTGTGTGTATTTATTCATCATTTACAAAGCGGAATTGCCTTGTAGCAGATAATCTCAATTCATTTTTGATCGAATTGATTGGGATTATATATTCGCAGTATCAGTCTGGAAATAGGCCAAGTTGATAAAAAGCTGAATATATAAATTAATGAAAGACGTGTTTTAACAGCAAGGAGGCGCCCTGCTTTGCGAAATGCCAACTATTTCAGTAGAGCATATATCAACATCAACAGCGATGAGAGAGTACTCTAAAACCAGATATACATCAGGTAGCAAATTGGGTAGCTCCTGACTGGTTAATAGTTGTAGGTTATCGTAATAGCATACTTCACCAGCACTGTGGTTGTGTGTACTCTTACTAAACGGGTGGGCATGGCTAACCAGCTTTCCCGATTCGGTTTTATGCGTGTGATTAAACAGGGCATTATTGATGACTAACAATGAGAATACCGTAATACATACGATGCTCATGGCTTTTATCCAGTTGTTATATGTCCTTGTTTGCTTATTCACGCCTGCAAAAATGAAAAAAATCGCTAATTAAAACAATACCTAATAATAGGGATTTATACTTTTATGGATACTTGTTTTGAATTGACGTGTAGAAATGGAAATCACCTCTGGATTGTTGCTTGGCGATTATTATTTTAGCTTAATTCGAAACAATCATTCAATTTGGGTTGGGTTTTCGTTCGCCAGACTTGTTAAGTCGTTATCCAAACCGATCCAATGCAACTATTTACACAAAAGTGAACAAAGTTTGAACATATTCGAAATCTGTTTTTAAGGTGGATGATTACTTTTGATCACAGGTTTTATTTAGGTATTGAGATGCTTAATAAAACTTGGATGAGTGATTGGTCTGTGAAGTTTTTAAATAGGTGAGATGATGGAACCAATTGACGTAAAGCGGAAAATTGATATAAGTAAGGAGTTTAAAATTAGTAGGATGAAGGAGAAGAATAAACCTACTAAACCTCATAGACACGATGAATATCATGAATTCATATTCTTACATGGGTGTGCTGGCATCCATACGATTGATGAAACAGACCATGACGGGAATCCGCCAACTCTTTTCTATTTAAAACCGGGCCAGGTGCATTGTTGGGATTTTACCAAGATACCGAAAGGATTTGTATTGATTTTCAAAGATCTGTTTGTGGAGGAGTTTATTAACGCTAAACAGCATTTGAACCAAATGAGTCCTGCCTTATCCTTTGGGGAAGATAGTCGGTCGTTAAATACAGACTTTGAACAACTATTACGAGAGTATAAGAGCACATAACCAGATATGGAAGTGTTACGACATTACCTTATTGTGATTATTTTTAAAATCAGTAAATTGATGCAAGCTGATGCGAAAATGGCTAAGAACAATCTATGTATAGATTTCAAAAACAAAAAGGTCCCTGGATGCATCCAGGGACCTTTTTTACAGGAGATATCTGTATTAAAATCGAACTTCAAGATTGATAAAGATCTTACCTGAATTAACAGGATCTGCTTCATCGCTAATATGATGCTGGTAGTTTAAAGACGTATTAATTTTTTTAGGAACTACTTTAAACTCAACTCCCGCAAATATATCTTCACCATCTACCTTCAACTGGTTGTCTATGTACTCTTGATCAACATTTGAGAAATCAGATGACATACCATCCAGTCGTGCCCATAAACCTATCCGGTGTGTGAAATTATACTGTGTAAAAAAGGAGTAAGCATTTCTATCGTGCCCTTCTTTATATCTGTAATTTTTTTGAGTGGTATATTCTGCACCCAAAGTAAATTTATCCAGATCTAAACCTATAAAACCAGTCACCGACCCAAGTTGCACTTCATCTGTTGATTGGTCAACATATGCTCGCGCAATGATTTTTTTATCTGCAAAAAAACCAGTTACACCTAAGCTAGCTCTAAAATCATTGTCTTGTTGAAGGTTTTTATAACCTTCGCCATTAAAAACAGCCACATCAACGACAAATTGATCGGTGTGGTACTTTGCTGAAGCACCGATGTCTGCACTAGAGATAAATTTTTGTCTATCAAGTAATGAAGGTAAAATATAGCGTTTGCCCCAAAGACTCTCTTGCTCTTTAAACTGATAAGTATCTTGCAAACCGAATGCAGCAAACCAATTGGTCTTTTCGTAGTAAAGTGCAGCTGTCTTAAAAAAGACATATTGCATCTCTTTGCCATCATTTTCATCACCAGATAAGTATTCGTTGCCAGCAAGGTCAACCCGCACATGTGCTCTGAATTCCGGTGTGATGTTGTATTTGTACCCAAAGTAAGAGCGCTTTAATTGAAATGCTTTATCATCTCCGTCACCTACTACATCTGCATTAAAGTTGGAGTAGATACGGACTTCCATTTTTCCGTGAGGTTTAAATTCCTCTTTTTCTTGTGCATTGACACCAGCCAATAGGGCGATACCAAATATCGCCAATAGTGCTTTTTTTAACATGACTTCTTCCCAATTTAATTCCTGTAAAATGATATTCCGCACTCTTTCAGTTTAACGCTTGTACGTTAACCAATAAGTTACGAAAAAATAGAGTGTGTGTTACGAAAAAATAACAACAGGAAGGATTTCCCAGGTCCTTCCTGTTGATGATTATTATTTTGATTGATAATCTACAAAATCACGTTGAGCTTTCGCTAAATTGATCAAGTGCAATAACATGTTTTGAGTTTCATGAAGTATATTGAGATACAACATACTTATTTTAGTACCAGCCTTATCGTTTTTAATACGTTTCAACTGTGCTTTTCTGTTCAAACGGATGGTTTCTAACACACCTTGTTGTTTCTCCAATAGCTGGTCGATACCGGCATAATCGCCAGAAGTGATCATTTCAGTGACGGTATGCAATAAATCAATCACCACCACTTTTAGGTTATTCAAATCTTCGAATTGCTCGGGTTTGAATACTTTATGGTTGTTATCAAGGTGCTGGAAACAAGGATCAGCGATGAATGTTAAACAGTGAGCCGTTTCACGTAAGTAATCTAATACCTGTACATAGTATAAACTGGAATCAATGGATTGTTCCTGAAGTTTTCTTACCGTACTATAAACGTTATCTTTTAGCTTTTTTGTCTTCTTGTTTAAATGGGCAATATCTTTGGAGATGTTTTTTAGCCCTTTACGATCCTCAGCTTCAAAGTCATGAATGGTTTTTCCATACAATGCGGAAACCTTTTCTAAGGTATCAGATACACTTGCTTTACACTTTTCAAGTACTTTTTCAGCAAGTATTTCGCCATTGACTTCTTCAATTTCAATGTCTTTAATTTCCGTTTCTTCACTGTTTTGTTTTTTATGGATGGCATGCGTTCTGAAAATAACAAATGCTGCCAAAACTACCAGTGCAAAGATGGCAAAAGGACCGCCCCAACTTATGATGAGTGCCATTACGAAGGCGGCAGTAAAAGCAGAGAAAGCTGTAAAGAACCATCCACCAATAACTGATAACACACCTGTTATGCGGTATACTGCACTTTCACGACCCCAGGCCCGATCAGCCAATGAGCTACCCATAGCCACCATAAAGGTAACATAAGTGGTAGATAGAGGTAATTTCATGTTAGTAGCAATAGCGATCAGAATACTGGCTACTACCAGGTTAACCGAAGCGCGTATCATGTCAAAATTAGGCGCATCATCTCCCAGTTTTTGACGCTCTTCTTCATAAGCAGAAGAATCAAATTGGCGACTGATTGCATTTCTGATACCGGCCGGCACCACAGTGGATAAACCATTGGATAAACCAATTGAAGCTCTTACAATGGAACGCGCAAAGTAACTGGAACCAAAACGTTCATCACCCTCATGTTGGCGACTTAGATCAAGTGAAGTCTTAACCACACCACGAGCTTTTTTCGACAACCATAAGGTGACTACCATAATAATACCTGCAATGATCAGCATATAGGTATCGGTTTTCACTTTACCTGCTAACGATTCCATCAATAGCCCATCAGGCGCAGCACCTGTTGAAGAACTAAAAATCTTGAAGGATTCAAAACCGGCTAATGGAACCCCAATAAAGTTCACCAGGTCATTACCTGCAAAGGCCATCGCCAAAGCAAATGTTCCAGCCAGTACAATGATCTTTAAAAGATCAATTTTGAAAATCATCTTAGCTACTTGTAGTAATAAAGTCCAGCCAATAAAACTATAAATCAATATTAAAAAGCTATTGCCTTTGATCCATTCTTTGGCAGTACTGTCCATAAAGGAGGCACCTTTGGCTCCTTTAATTAAGATGAAGTAAGTAATGGCTGAAATAGCAATACCACCCCATATGGCACCCAAATATTGTAAACGTTTTGTATAGTTAAAAGAAAAGAGTAAACGGGTAAAAAACTGTACAATGGCTCCCACTGAAAAGGAAATGACAACGGATAACAGAATACCGGATATAATTGCCAATGCTTTGGCGGTATTGATGTATTCACTTAACGGAATATCTGGGTTATTCATCACCTTTATCAAGGATACGGCCACCGCGGCTCCCAACAGTTCAAACACGATAGATACGGTGGTTGAGGTGGGCATGCCAAAGGTGTTAAAGAGGTCAAGCAGTATGACATCCGTGATCATCACCGCCAGGAATATGATCATGATCTCGGAAAAGTAAAAATACTGCGGGTTAAAAATACCCTTACGTGCCACTTCCATCATTCCGCTGGAGAACGTTGCTCCAAAAAGAATTCCCAGTGCGGCAATAATCATGATCACCTTAAAAGGTGCGGCTTTAGCTCCAATTGCGGAGTTAAGAAAATTAACAGCATCATTGCTGACTCCGACAACCAGATCGGAAATGGCCAAGGCAAACAACACAATGACCAAAATGAAATAAATGTTCTCCATCAGAATTTGTATTTGTGTTTCTTTTTCGTGCCGCAAACATAGTAAGTCATACTTGGTGGCATGTTGAGCCTATTTTAAGCAAGTGTTAAATTTGTGTTAAGGACAAAATTCCATGTTAATTCAACGTTAACTTGCCGATTTCATTTATCAGAATTTTATAATTTATTAATGGTAATAACAACCTAAAATATCGAAAGGTTTTTATAATTTTGGCCGACCTTTGCAAAAGTTGATTAAAAGGGGTGACAATAATACAAATCGTGCTTATCTTATGAATTCAAGTGATGAGCTGTTGGGATAGATGATTTTTAAAGCCCCGAAAAATGTTGATAATGAGTTTGAGTTTCATATTTAGTGCGGTTATTATTGGGTTGTTGGCTTCTATTCCATTGGGGCCCATTGGGGTATTGTGTATTCAGCGGACATTAAATAAAGGCCGGTTATCAGGTTTTATCTCTGGTTTAGGGGCCGCGATGTCCGATACCATTTATGCCATCATTGCCGGTTTTAGTCTTTCCTTCATCATTGGTTTTATCGAAACGCAGATTTTGTGGATACAGATTATTGGTGCCATTATTCTTATCGGAATGGGCTTACGGATCTTTTATACCAATCCTGCTGTACAGCTACGTAAACAGAAAAAACGGAACCGTAGTCTGGCCCAGGATTTCTTTTCTACTTTCTTACTGACAATTTCAAATCCATTAGCTGTTTTTTTATTGATGGCTTTGTTTACAGCCTTTAGGGTGGTGCAAACAGATCACTCATGGGTGGAACAAGTGGTATTAGTGTTGGGGATATTTTCCGGTGCCTCTCTGTGGTGGTTTTCCTTGAGTGGTTTGGTAAATTTGTTTCGCAGTAAAATTAACCTTCGACGACTATTTTGGATCAATAAAATAGCCGGTAGTTCCATTGTTGTGCTGGTGGTAATCGCTTTTGTAAGCTGGTTAATTACTGAATATTTAACTGTGGCGTAAACCTGCTAAAGACATTATAAAGAAAATGCCGGTTGATGTTTCAGCCGGCATTTTTATTTTATTGGAAGTAGGGTTGAAGCAATTCAACCACCATGGGTGGAATCCGCATGGGGCGTCGGCTTTTGGCATCGAGATAAGCCAGTGTGGTATAGCCTTCGTTAACCAACTGCTCCGCTTCATTGTAAATGTAATAGTCAAAGCGAATCCGGCTGCCGGGCCATTCCTTAATGCAGGTTTTAATGGTCAATAAATCGTCATATAAGGCAGGACGATGATATTTAACAAATAAATCAGCCAGCGGTAAGGTAATACCGGCTGATTCAATTATTTTATAGGATAAGCCTAATTCACGAAACAATTCGGTTCGACCAATTTCATAGTAAGTGGGGTAATTGGCATTGTTTACAATCCCCATCTGATCGGTCTCTGCGTAGCGTACTCTAACGAATGTCTTGCTCTCAATCATATCTTTATTAATTAAATGGCGAATCAGGTTCTTTGGCCATGTGATTGAAAGTAAGTTTTTCCAATAAGCCGGGCATGAATTTCTTTAAGAATACGGTGACTTTCCCTTCCACAAATGTTAAGATTAAGGTCCGCTTACGCTTGATGATGGCTTTGGCCAGATGCGCAGCCACTTCTTCTGCGGTCATCATCTTCTCTTCTTTTCGAGGTGTGTCACCCTGATTACTTCCATCTGCTGTCAGAGCTGCTTTACGCACATTGGAAGCCGTAAACCCTGGTGCGGCAATGAGTACGTGCAAGCCGGTTTTTAAATTTTCAACCCGCAAAGCTTCCAGGAAACCATGCATGGCAAATTTTGAAGAAGAGTAACCGGTACGACCCGGTAAACCTACATAGCCGGCAATGGAGGAAACACCTACGACGGATCCTTTTTGTTTCAGAAGGTGGGGGAGTGCATATTTGGTGCAATAAACCGTGCCCCAGAAATTCACATCCATCAGTTGTTTTAATACCGTCAGGTCAACATCCTTAAACAAAGCACGCATGGAGATACCGGCATTATTAATGAGGATGTCCACACGACCAAATGCTTCAATGGTTTTTTCCACCATCTTTTTGCAATCGGCCTCCTGGCTCACATCTGTCTGTATAGCGATCACCTGGGTACCTGCCTGGTGAAGTTCTTCTTCAAGGGTTTTTAATTTATCAAGGCTACGGGCGGCTAATGCCAAATGAGCACCACGCTTTGAGAATTCACGGGCACATGCCAGGCCAATGCCGGATGAGGCACCCGTGATTATAATGACTTTATCTTTCATTTCAGTTCTTTTTAACAGCCCGTGAAATTAGCGATTTGTGTAGGGATAAAAAAACCGAATAGTACCTTCTCGGTGAATTTCCGCCTACACCTTCTTGCAGGAAGTTTTCATGCATTTACCATTCATCCGGATTAAACGACAGGTCATCTTCCTTTTTTTTCAAAACACTAGAGGTGATGTGATATTTGAATCGTCAAACAGCAATAACGGCAAATTCCATCAAACGGGATTGATTCAATTTTGCATCAATAAAAAAATCTAATCATAATGAAAACATTACCAATCATCTGCTTCCTCTGGTTATTTATATTACCGGTTTCTATCCTGGCTCAGGACCGCATTGCCGGCCATGTGCAATCCATGGATGGAGAGCCGTTAGTCGGAGTTAATCTATTTATTGAAGGGACGTATGATGGCACCATTACCGATACTGAAGGGAATTTTGAGTTTGAGGCCGAGGCTGCCCGGGAGAAAAAGTTAGTGATCAGTTACATTGGTTATACCACCCAGATAGTGCCACTGAAGAATCAGCTGTTAGCCAATCTGTCCATTCATTTAAAGGAGAGTGTGACCAGCCTGAATGCAGTGACCATCATGGCAGGTAGTTTTAATGCCGGCGATAAGAACCGGGCCACAGTATTGGAACCAATGGATATTTATACCACGGCAGGTTCTATGGGAGATATTAATGCCGCGCTGAAAACCCTGCCAGGAACGCAAGCTGCAGCGGATGATGGACGTCTGCTGGTCAGCGGAGGTGAAGCCGCCGAAACCAAAGTGTATGTAGATGGCCTCCTGGCTGCCAAACCCTACTATTCTAAAGTACCCGATTTACCCACCCGGGGCCGATTTTCTCCTTCTCTTTTTAAAGGGACCGTATTCAGTACAGGAGGGTATTCAGCCGAATATGGGCAAGCACTATCTTCTGTATTAATTCTTGAATCAACAGATATTGCCCTGGAGGAGGTAACAGGTATATCATTAATGAGTATTGGGCTGGAGGCGAATAATACCTGGTG
>Ga0193953_1001573_pt1 | contig 10391 bp, 10 predicted proteins | sample BB_4_MG_FD_140325 | JGI IMG/M metagenome (GOLD analysis project Ga0193953, IMG submission 140325) | Microbial mat bacterial communities from the Broadkill River, Lewes, Delaware, United States - BB_4_MG | ecosystem: Environmental > Aquatic > Freshwater > River > Microbial mats | place: USA... | reverse complement strand
CCCCAAACAACTTAAGGTGGTTATAGCGATAGGGCTCACCTCTTCCCATCCCGAACAGAGAAGTTAAGCCTATCAGCGCAGATGGTACTGCCACTGGTGGGAGAGTATGTCACCGCCTTTCTTTTGAAAAACCTTCAATTTAATTATTGAAGGTTTTTTTTTGATTTATAATTAAAGCTATATTTTATTAAAAAATAATTGTTGCTTTACTGTGTTATAAAAAGAAATTAGGTTTATTTTGTAGATTGAAATATGAAAAAAATACTTGTCTTTATATTTTTATTTTCTACTATTTCCTATTCACAAATTGGAGGTGAAACCATTTATAATTTTTTAAATTTATCTGGTTCAGCACGACAGGCTTCATTAGGAGGTAAAACCTTAACTTTATTAGATGATGTAAATCAAGCATCATGGAATCCGGCGATTATAGGGGATAGAATTAATAATCAAATATCTATTAATTATTTAAACTATTTAGCAGATATAAATATGACTTCAGTATCCTTTTCTGGTAAATTAAATGAGAATAATTTTTATGCGGGTATAACTTATTTGAATTATGGTAATTTTATAGGAGCGGATGAATATGGTGTTGAAACAGGTAGCTTTAAAGCCTATGATTTGGCATTTACAGTGGGTTATTCTTATAATATTTTAAATTCAAATGTTTTTATAGGGGGAAATGTAAAATTGATAAATTCAGCAATTGAAAATTATTCTTCATTGGGAATAGGAGGAGATATAGCGGTATTGTATTTTGATAAAGATAAACCATATGTATTTACTTTAGGAATTCGTAATATTGGATATCAGGTAACAGTATTTGATGAAACAAGAGAAGCATTACCTTGGCAAATTGATTTAGGGGCTTCATATAGTTTAGAAAATGTACCGATTACTTGGCATATTACTATAGATAATTTACAAAAATGGAAATTGGCACATAGCAATCCGTCTAATAGTGTGACTGATATTGATGGTAATGAAACTTCTGAAAATATTTCTGTTTTTAACAATGCAATGAGGCATTTTGCTATAGGAGCTGAAATTTTTCCGAAGGGGTCTTTTAATATAAGGTTAGGATATAATTTTAGACGCTCAAAAGAATTACAATTGGTTGATAAAAGGACCTTTTCTGGATTTACAGGTGGTTTTGGGATTAAAATGAAAAAGTTTAAATTTAACTACGCGTTTTCTAAGTATCATCCGGCATCTAATTCAAGTACATTCAGTTTACAAATAAATTTAAATTAAAGATTTGAAAAAAATTACAATAGCCATAGATGGTTTTTCATCAACAGGGAAAAGCACAATTGCAAAAGAGCTTGCAAATAAATTAGAATACGTTTATGTAGATTCTGGTGCAATGTACCGTGCAGTTACCTTATATGCCATGCAGCTAGATATTATTTCTGAAAGTAAATTTGATAAGCAAAAATTGATACAGGAATTAAATAATATTAATTTAAAATTTATCTTTAATGTGAGCTTAGGCTTTGGGGAAATGTTTTTAAATGAAGTGAATGTTGAAAAAGAGATTCGTTCACTGGAAGTTTCTAAACTAGTTAGTAAGGTTGCAGAAATTTCTGAGGTACGATCTAAATTAGTTGAGCAACAGCAAGAAATGGGGTTGCATAAAGGAGTGGTTATGGATGGTCGTGATATTGGAACTGTAGTTTTTCCAAAAGCTGAGTTAAAATTATTTATGAATGCCTCAGCAGAAAAGAGAGCTCAGCGTAGATTTGATGAACTTATAAAACGTGGTGATCAGGTTACATTTGATGAGATATTAAAAAATGTGGAATATAGAGATCATATTGATTCTACTCGTGAAGATTCACCGTTGTTAAAGGCTGATGATGCAATTGAAATTGATAATTCAAATATGACTCTTCAGGGGCAATTTGAAAAAATTTATGAAATAGTCCTTAAAACTTTAAATAAGAATTAAGGGATATTTAAATATTTATGAGTTTGTAATGAAATTTTCCATTGTGGGTTTTTCATTACATATTCTACAATTAAAGGTGTCATTACATCTCTCTTACTCCATTCAGGTTGTAAAAATAATTCACAATCTTTACTAACTTTTGAAGCTTGCTCTTCAGCAAACTTAAAATCATGCTTATTAGTAATAATTATTTTTAATTCATGGGCTTCAGGATAAATTTCATTTAAGGGTAGCTTTGTTTTTTTTGGTGATAAGCAAATCCAATCCCATTGACCACTTAATTTATAAGCTCCAGAAGTTTCAATATGAGTTTTAATATGATTATGCTTCAGTGAATTAGTTATATAATTCAAATTCCAAATAAGAGGTTCTCCACCTGTCACTACAACAGTTTTAGCATTTTTAATTACATTGCTAACAATCATATCCGTATTCGTAGGAGGGTGTAAGTTGGCATCCCAACTTTCTTTCACATCACACCAATGACAGCCTACATCACAGCCTCCAATTCTAATAAAGTATGCGGCTTTTCCCGAGTGAAATCCTTCACCTTGAATTGTATAAAATTCTTCCATTAGTGGAAGCATTTCTCCTTTATTTATAAGCTGTTGTGTTCCTTCATCAATCATGGTGCAAATATAGGTATTAGTAGTAACATTAAATAAATTCAACATAATTTATATGTAAATTTTTATTTTGATTTTTAAAGCCTATTTTTATAAAAAATTTATGATGAGCAGAGAAGAAATATTTTTCAAACATATAGAAGAGGGTTATAAAACAAAAGGTGATTTTTTAACTTTTGGATCGGCTATCTTAGATGGTAAAACCGTTAAAAATGCATTTGTTAAGGTTCCTTTAAAAACTTTGAATAGACACGGGTTAATTGCCGGAGCTACAGGTACTGGAAAGACAAAATCTCTTCAAGTTATGGCGGAAAATTTGTCTGAAAAAGGAATTCCGGTTTTATTAATGGATATAAAAGGCGATTTGAGTGGATTAGCTCAACCAAGCCCAGGGCATGTAAAAATTGATGAACGGCATGAAGCTATTGGGCTGCCATTTGAAGCTAAAAAATTTCCTGTTGAAGTATTAACAATTTCTGAGCAAAAAGGAGTTAGATTAAGAGCTACTGTTTCTGAATTTGGTCCTGTGTTACTTTCAAGAATTCTTGATTTATCTGAAGCACAAAGTGGAATTGTTTCAATAATTTTTAAATATTGTGACGATAATAAGTTGCCATTATTGGATTTGAAAGATTTTAGAAAGGTTTTACAGTTTTCAACAGAAGAAGGCAAAGAGGAAATTCAATCTGAATATGGGCTTATTTCAAAAGCTAGTACCGGTGCAATTCTTAGAAAAATAGTTGAGATTGATCAGCAAGGGGGAGATTTATTTTTTGGAGAACGTTCATTTGATGTTAAAGATTTAGTTAGAACCGATGAGAATGATAAAGGAATCATTTCAATTTTACGTTTAACCGATATACAAGATAAACCAAAATTGTTTTCCACATTTATGTTGCAATTACTAGCTGAAGTATACGCAACTTTCCCAGAACAAGGTGATAGTGGAAAACCAGAATTAGTGATTTTTATTGATGAAGCTCATTTAATTTTTAAGGAGGCTTCAAAAGCATTAATCTCACAAATAGAAAGTATTGTAAAATTAATCAGATCTAAAGGGATTGGCTTGATTTTTGTTACACAAAACCCTAAAGATGTTCCAGAAGATGTATTGGCTCAATTAGGTTTAAAAGTGCAACATGCCTTAAGAGCTTTTACAGCCAAGGATAGAAAAGCTATTAAATTAGCTGCAGAAAATTACCCGGATACCGAGTATTATGATGTTGATGAAACATTGACCCAATTAGGAATTGGTGAAGCGTTTGTTTCAGCATTAAATGAAAAAGGTCGTCCAACACCGTTAGCAGCTACTATGATGAGAGCTCCAATGAGTAGGATGGATATTTTGACAAAATCTGAATTGAAGAAACTTGTTGAAAATTCTCGATTATTTTATAAGTATAATGAAGAAATTGATAGAGAAAGTGCTTATGAAATATTAAATGAGAAAATTGAAAAAATAAATGAAAAGGAAGATGTGGAGAATAAGAAAAAGGAAGAGTTAAAAACAAGAAAATCAACGAGTCGTAAAAGGAATGAGAAAATGAGTCCTGTTATGAAAGTAGTAACGAGTGCCACCTTTATAAGAGGTGTTTTAGGAATATTAAAGCGTGTGCTTTAATTTTTTAGTTATTTTATTAAATAATTTTAAAATTATTCCGTTAGGAATTAAGTTGTATTAAAAATTAAGAATATTCATGCCAATTTTAAAAAAAATCATTTTTGTAGTGTTAGTTTCATTTTCTTTTATTCACTGTTCAAAAGAAAATCAATATTTAATTGAAAAAGGTAAAGTAGGTTATTTGACTAAAGAAACTAAGATGCAAGAATTAGGAGATATATTTAAGAAGGACTCTATTGTGTCTAATTTATCTTTAGATAATGTAGATGATGAAAATAAGTTGTTTTCAATTGATGATGATGAATTTGAAATTTTTTCAACTAACGGGAATAAATTGTTAGAAATTTCTCCAACTAAGCAAAATGATTCTTTATCTAAAATTAAGAGCATTCAAATTTTTGACAAAAATTATAAAACGGATAGAGGAATTTCATTACAATCAACTTTTAAGGATATAAATGAAAATTATATGGTAAATAAAGTTGAAACAACTTTAACTTCTGCAACTTTATTTATTGATGAGTTAAATGCTACAATTGCAATAGATAAAAAGGAGTTAGGATTAAATAGTTTTAACAGAGAGGAAGTTACCTTGGATCAGATACCTGATATTGCTAAAATTAAATATTTTACTATTTGGTTTAATTAAACGATGAAACCTTCAAAAAAAACAAAAGTAAACAGAGCTCCTAAGAGAGGAGTTTATGACAAGGAATCTATTTATAAAATATTAGATGCTAACTATATTTGTCAAATTGCTTTTGTTCATGAAGATTTTCCAGTAATTATACCTACTATTTATGGTAGAGATAAAGATCATATCTATATTCATGGAGCTACAGTTAGTAGAATGCTTTTAAATTTAGAAAAAGGATTTCCTATCTCAGTAAATATTACACAAACCGATGGAATTGTTTTAGCTCGTTCAGCATTTCATCATTCATTAAATTACCAATCTGTAACGATATTTGCCAATGCTTCATTGGTTATTGATGATTTAGAGCGGCTGAAAGCTCTTAAAATTATTTCTGATCAAATAATTCCAAAGAGATGGGAAGAAGTTAGGTTGCCAAGTGAAAAGGAGCTGAAAGCACCAAAGTAATTAAAATTCCAATTTCTGAAGCTTCAGCAAAAATAAGAACTGGACCTCCCGTAGATGATAAGTCAGATTATGATTTGCCAATTTGGGCAGGAGTTATTCCTATTAAAACAACTTTTGAGAGTCCCATTTCAGACCCTAAACTAAATGCAGGTATCCCAATTTCAGAAAGTGTTAAAAAACTAATGAATAAGGATCAATCTAAATAATAAGGATTATTCATTTTAGCTACGGTTACTTTCCAATTAAGTTCAGATATAATTTTATTTTTTAAGGCCTGACTTTGATGTGGTTCACCATGATTTATAAATGTTAATCTTGGTGGTTTTTTTAAATGAGATAACCAATCCATTAATTCAATTTGATCAGCATGCCCTGAAAATGCATTAATTCTAAATATTTCAGCTTCAATTTTATAATACTTTCCAAAAAATTTTAACTCTGGATCTCCAGAAATCAACGCACGACCTCGAGTTCCTTCTGCTTGAAAACCTACTATTAAAATGCTATTTTTTTTATCGGAAATGCATTTGTTTAAATAATGTAAGACCCTACCACCTTCAAGCATTCCACTTCCGGCTAAAACAATTTTTGCATTGGAATCATTTACAATAGTTTTTGATGCATTTACTTCTGAAATTAATTCAACCGTTGACAGCATACTTTTAATATCTTCAGAAGTTAATCTATGATCATTTTTATTAATAATGTAAACCTTAGTGGCATTTACTCCCATTGGACTATCCAGATAAATTGGAATATTTGGTAATTGTTTAATTCGTTTTAAAACACTTAACAAATAAATAATTTCCTGAGCTCTTTCTACAGAAAAGGTAGGGATAATGAGTGTACCTCCTTTTGAATAGGTGTGTTTTATGCAATTTAAAAGTTTGTCTATAATAGAAGTGTTTTTATGAATTCTATTTCCATATGTAGATTCAACTACTAAATAATCTGCATCATTGATATAACTGTATTGTTTCAATAAAATTGGATTTTTTCTACCTATATCACCTGAAAACACAAAAGTTTTTTTATTAATTCTTAGCTTCACAAATGCACTGCCTAATATATGACCACTATTTATAAATTTGAATTCTAAAGACTCATCAAAATTGTGCCACTTGTTTGTTTTATATGTTTGAAAATGAGTTAATGAGTTCTCTGCATCTTCAACATTATATAGAGGTTTTGCAGGATTATGTTTTGTGTACGCATATTTGTTTGCTCTTTTGGCATCTTCTTCATGAATTTTACCACTGTCAAGTAGAATAATTTTTGTTAAGTCAAAAGTTGGCTCAGTGCAGTAAATTTTACCTTTAAATCCATTTTTTGTTAATATTGGTAAATATCCTGAATGATCAAGGTGTGCATGGGTTAAAAAAACCACATCTAAATCCTTTAGGTCAATAGGTAGATCTTCCCAGTTTTTTAATCTTAGTTCTTTTAATCCTTGAAACAAACCACAATCAATAAGTATTTTTTTATGGTTGACTTCTAATAGTGTTTTTGAACCTGTAACAGTTCCGGCACCTCCCAAAAAAGTTAGTTTCATAATATGTCAATTAAATTTAATATTAATTGGGTGAATTTAATACTCTAATTTACAACATATAAATGATTAAAATAGTTGTTCTATTTAATTTTTATGGGTAAATTTAAGTATCATTTATGTAATACCTTAAGAATTATGGGTTACAATAAAGTACTTTTTAAGCAATTTAATTATTTACGAGATGTATTAATTTTAGTATTTCTTTTATTAATATCTTGTTCAAAATCGGTTGAACAAACAGTACCTGAAAGAAGAGATTTAACTACTTCTGTATATGCTTCTTTAAAAGTTCAACCAGATAGTATTTATATGGTTTATGCGTCAGTTGGTGGTCTTATTGAAAAAGTATATGTTAATGAAGGAGACCTCGTTAAAAAAAACACCATTTTATTTCAAATTAGTAATGCCAACCCGATTTTAAATGTAAAAAATGCGCAGTTAAATCTTAAGTTAGCTGAAGAAAATTTATTAGGAAAATCGGAAATATTAATTAGTTTAAAGGATGAAATTAATTCAGCAAAACTAAAATGTATAAATGATTCTATTAATTTTTACAGACAAAAAAATCTTTGGGATCAAAAAATTGGATCAAAAGTAACTTATGACGCTAAAAAACTTTCTTATCAAGTTGCTATAAATAATTTGAGTCTGCTTCAAAGTAGCTATGAAAGAACTAAAAAAGAATTACAAACGAAATTAGATCAAGCTATTATAAATTATGAGTCGGCCATTATAGTCAAAAAAGATTTTTCAGTTAAAAGTACTATAAATGGGAAAGTTTATGCGGTTTTTAAAAATCCTGGTGAATTAGTTACTAATATTGAACCTATTGCTTCTATTGGGAGTAAAACTAAATTTATTATTGAATTGTTAGTAGATGAAGTGGATATCGTAAAAGTTAAATTAAATCAAAAAGCTTTAATAACATTAGATGCCTATGGAGGGCAAGTTTTTAATTCTAAAGTGGTGAAAATATATCCAAAGAAGGATGAGAGAAATCAAACTTTTAAAGTTGAAGCTATTTTTGATAATCCACCAGAGGTTTTATATCCGGGTCTTTCAGGAGAAGCAAATATTATTATTTCAAGTAAAAAAAAACGTATTGGTTATTCCAAAGGAATACGTTTTAGATGGAAAAAAGGTTGAAACTAATAGTGGAATTCAGGAAATTAAAATTGGAGTAGAAACTTTGGAGTTTGTTGAAATTATGTCAGGAATTTCTGAGGAAACAGTTATTTATAAACCTAAATATGAATAATTGGAAACTAATATTGTCTATTTCAAAAACGCATTTGCTAAGTAAATTTAAGCAAACAGCAACTGCATCTCTTGGTGTTACCTTTGGAATTGGAGCATATATTACTTTAGTATGTTTTATGACTGGAATGAATAAAATGCTTGATGATTTAATTTTGAATCAAACTCCACATATTCATATTTATAATGAAATAAAGGCCACTAAACATCAGCCCATTACTTTATTAAAAGAATTTAAAGAAAATATTCATACCATTCAATCGGTAAGACCAAAACAAAGTCAAAAGAAGATTCAGAATGCATTACCAATTTTAAAATTATTAAATGGAGATGAAAGAGTAAAAAAAGCGTTACCTCAATTAAAAACACAAATATTTTATATAGCTGGATCTATTGAATTAGGGGGGAATTTAACAGGTGTCAATATTTTAGAAGAAGCAAAAATATTTAATATTCGGGATTATATTGTTGAAGGTTCAGCAGAAGCACTTTATTGCAATATTAATGGCATACTACTAGGTATTGGAATTGCAAAAAAAATGTCATTAAAAGTAGGAGATAGGGTTCAAATTAGTACTATAAATGGAGATATATTTCCTTTGAAGATTGTTGGATTTTATCAAAGTGGAATTGCCGATTTAGATGCTATACAAAGCTTTTCCAATATTAAAACGGTACAGAGAATTATGGGGAAAACAGATAATTTTATTACAGATATTAATGTAAAACTCTATAATATTGAAAATGCTTTTTCAATGGCGAAACAATTTGAAAAACAATTTAATTTAACTGCAGTAGATATAAAAACTGCCAATGCACAGTTTGAAACTGGTACTACAATTAGAAATTTAATAACATATGCAGTTTCAATTACGTTACTTATTGTAGCTGGTTTTGGAATTTATAATATTCTCAATATGCTTATTTATGAAAAAATGAATGACATAGCTATTTTAAAGGCTACTGGTTTTTCAGGAAAAGATGTTCAGCTTATATTTATGAGTGAAGCAATGATAATTGGTGTTGTTGGGGGTATATTAGGACTTATTGTTGGGTTTATATTATCACACATTATTGATTTAATACCTTTTGAGACTGAAGCTTTACCTACCATTAAAACATACCCAATAAATTTTAACTCGTGGTATTATTTAATAGGTATGGTATTCGCCCTGATCTCTACTTTTTTAGCAGGTTATTTACCTTCCCAAAAAGCAAAGAAAATTGATCCTGTAACTATAATTAGAGGACAGTAATATGAAAACAATTCTAGAAGCAAAACATATCAATAAATATTTTAAAAAGCCAGTTCTTTTTCATGTTCTAAATGATATATCCTTTAAGATTAGAAAGAGTGAATTTGTTTCAATAATGGGTAAATCGGGCTGTGGTAAATCAACCTTATTGTATATTTTATCCACAATGGATACTGATTATGAAGGAAATCTGTTTCTGAATGAAAAATTATTAACTGGAAATAGTAGTCCTAAATTATCACACATTAGAAATAAACATATTGGATTTGTATTTCAATTCCATTATTTATTATCAGAGTTTTCAGTTTTAGAGAACGTAATGTTACCGGCAAAGAAATTGGCTGAACTTAGTATTGAAGAAATAGAATATAATGCAATAGAAAAACTAAAAATGTTACACATAGATCAATTGGCTATGAAGAAAGCTTCAAGAATTTCAGGTGGAGAAAAACAGCGTGTAGCAATTGCAAGGGCTTTAATAAATAATCCATCAATTATAATGGGGGATGAGCCTACAGGTAATTTAGATAGTCAAAATTCTGAAAATGTATTCAACGTATTTAAAGAACTTAGTGCTCAACAAGGTTTGTCCTTACTTGTTGTTACCCATGATGAAGATTTTGCTAAAAGAACTGATAGAATTATTGAAATGGAAGATGGGAGAATAATCTCTTAACAAAAATTAATTGTTACTTTTGATTAAATATTTATGACAAATGAAGAAATATAAGATTCAAAAAACACCTTTTGTAATACCAACAAATGATGGAAAAATAATAGAAGAACATTTTGGGCATACCACTGATAATAGTGAATTAAGTTTAGCACATATGATAGCACCTCCCGGATGGAGCGAGCCTTTCCAAACACCAAAATTTGATGAGTATACCTATATCATTAAAGGAAAAAAGCAATTTAATATTGAAGGTGATATTGTTGTTCTTGAAGCGGGGCAATCAATTAAAATACAAAAAGGCGTTAGAATTCAATATTCAAATCCGTTGGATAATGAATGTGAATATT
>Ga0193953_1001570_pt1 | contig 10401 bp, 10 predicted proteins | sample BB_4_MG_FD_140325 | JGI IMG/M metagenome (GOLD analysis project Ga0193953, IMG submission 140325) | Microbial mat bacterial communities from the Broadkill River, Lewes, Delaware, United States - BB_4_MG | ecosystem: Environmental > Aquatic > Freshwater > River > Microbial mats | place: USA... | reverse complement strand
CCCGGTCATGTGGTTCCATGGAACGACTCAAAGTATCTGCGCCTATCACTAGTGCACTTCTGGCATCTCCTGATTTGATGTAATAATTCGCCTGAATCATGGCTTGTGTCCATCCCGGACAACCAAAAATAGTATCGTAGGCGATGGTTTTGGGATTTTTAATACCCAGCTTGTGTTTCACTCTGGATGCCATGGTTGGCAACACATCCGGATAATTGGAACCATGACGCATATCGCCCAAATTATGAGCCACTATTATATAATCCAATTTTTCAAGATCAAATCCGGCATCTTCCAAAGCCGCCTTGCCGGCAAACATTGCCAAATCAGAAGTCATATGTTTATGCTCGGCACACCGACGCTCGGCAATATCAGTAATCTGTTCAAACTTCTCAACTATTTCCTGACCAGGTGTTTCAATGGGCGTGCCATCATCATTAAAGAATCGATTGTTGATAAAATCATCATTCGAAACTACCACAGGAGGAATGTAACTACCAGTACCAGTAGCCACAGCATAAATCCCAGCCTTAGATTCCATTTATTACTTTTTAGCTATATCAAACTTTATTACAATCCTCGAAAAATTTCAATTCCAACGTATTGCCATCAAACTCTCCATACGAAAAGTGTTGCACCCAGTCACCTAAATAAACTAGCTGACTACCCGGTCCCACATCGACCGTGCGTGCTACATGACGGTGACCAAATATAAAATAGTCGATTGATTGCCCCTCTTCTTGTTGTAATACTTCTTTCGCGTAAAGCACTGAGAATTCCTTATCATCACCCAAGTAATTGACACCATGAGACTTTAAGTTTTTCTCACGACTCTTGCGTGACCAAAAAGAGGCCATGCCTATTCCAAAATTTGGATGCAGACGTGCAAACAGCCATTGTGCAAAGGGATTGGTAAATACCGATTTCAGGAAATTATAGTGTGGATCATAATCCCCCAGCCCATCTCCATGTGCCAGGTAAAACGTCTTTCCGTGAATGGTTTTTACTAACGGTTCGCGATATAATTTTATACCACACTCAGTTGTTAAATAATCAAATAACCAGATATCATGATTACCAGTAAAGAAATACACCGGAATTCCCGAATCTGTTATTTCCGAGAGCTTCCCTAAAAAACGAGTATAACCTCTTGGGATGACTTGTTTGTATTCAAACCAAAAATCAAAAATATCACCCATCAAATAGATCTCAGCAGCTGTCTCTTTGATATCATCCAACCACCTGACAAATCGCCTTTCATGCGCCTTATGATCCTTTATACCCGGTGCGCCCAAGTGCACATCAGATGCAAAATATATTCTTTTTCCTGTTTCCAAATTTAAACTGGTTATGTAAACCGGTACTCCCTTTATAATCGGACAAAGATATCAGAATTTTCAAGGATATACCAAATAAAAAAAAAGGAACTAGAAGGGTTCGACTGAGCGAATTATATAGTCGAATAGTAGCTAGCCAGGAGAACTTATTTATCTTCCAAAAAACGGGATAATTCATGCTTCCTCACCACCCTCATTTAATCCACAAACCCGGAACTTGTTGGTAACATAATCAGCATCCATATAGGCTCCCAATTCTGTGGTATGTTTTCCATCCAGTCGGTGGTCAAAAATCTAACTCCCTTATAAAGCTTTATTTATGGCGATTAGTCACTTTTCAACATCCGGTTGAGCATGACCGGACCTGCAACATGGTAATAAGGTTCATGCCAAAGTAATTTATGGTAGCATTGTAAATACTATTAAGGTTAAAACTACGAGTGATGAAATCATAATAATTTGTACTATCACAACAACCACTTCTTTTCTACCAATCGGTAGCCCACAAGAAACACCCTACTTTTTCACATATTCAACCTTTCTGCCTATCTTGCTGTTTAAAATGATGTAACTATTCATCAACAAAATACTTCGCACATTTATGAAGGGAGTTTTACTTGTAAATATGGGTGGTCCTCAATCAATTGAGGAAATGCGCCTCTTCTTAAAAAATATGTTTAGTGATAAATACATCTTACCGCTGCCTAATGGATTGCGACAATTTGTGGCCCACATGATAGCTAAAAAACGTCATCCGGCTTCCTGGGAAAAATACCAACTCATTGGTGGTACACCTATCATAAAACATACCGAAGCTACTGGTAAGGCACTTCAACGGGCAGCCCAAATACCTGTTTACACAGCCTATTCCTACACACCACCTTTCATTAGTGATGTGATGCATGACATGAACAAGGATGGTATTGATGAAATTATCGTATTAACGATGTATCCGCAAGCCAGTGATACTACGACGACTTCAGTATTTGCTGATGTCACAAAAGCGACCAAAAAAATACCACCGGTAACCATTCGTAAAATATGTGATTACAGTGCACATCCGGCATTCCTAAATTACTGGCAGACCTTAATTGAAGAGCATATTAGACAAAAAGGGATAAAAGATCCGCTCCTTTTATTTACCGCTCACGCCATCCCTCTTTACGGCGTTAAAAAAGGGGATAAATATCCCGATACGGTAAGACACATGGCCAAGCGACTGGCCGATTTGATGGATCGACGGTACGAGGTTGCTTTTCAGTCACGGGTTGGACCCGTTAAATGGGTTGGACCAGATACGGATGATCACTTAGAAGAATTAGTGGCAAGTGGTGAAAAAAATGTGGTTCTCATTCCCATCAGTTTCACCACTGAATGCTTGGAAACAACCTATGACCTCAACATTAAATTAGTGGAAATATATAAAGAAGATGCGCGTATACAGCATATTTCAAGGGTAGAAATACCATCGGCACATCCTCTATTCATCGAATCTCTGAAGCAAATTATAAATGAATAATCAACATCGCGATATTGTGATTATAGGAGCTGGTGTTACCGGCTTAACTTTGGCACATCATCTCCATAAAAAAAACAAGTCATTTCTGGTTCTTGAAAAGAAAAATAGACCTGGTGGCGTTGTTAACACCCAAATGAAGGATGGTTTCATCTACGAATCAGGCCCTAATTCAGGTGTTATAGGCCATCCCGAGGTGGTAGCTCTTTTTGATGAGTTGGGAAAAGCGATCACCTTGGAAAAAGGCAATGACCTGGTGAAGATTCGTTATGTTTTAAAGAATGGCGAATGGCACGCCCTGCCATCCAATCCAAAACTAGCTATCACTACCCCTTTGTTTTCATTGAAAGACAAGTTTCGGGTGCTTGGTGAACCTTTCCGTTCGGCAGGCACTAACCCTGATGAATCATTGGCCGATATGGTAAAGCGTCGATTGGGAAAAAGTTTTCTGGACTACGCCATTGATCCTTTTATCTTGGGTGTATATGCCGGTGATCCATCCATGCTGATTCCGCGATATGCCTTACCAAAATTATATAACCTGGAACAGAACTATGGCAGTTTCATCAAAGGTGCTATAAAAAAACGCAAAGAGCCCAAAACAGATCTGGAGAAAAGAACTGATCGTGCAGTTTTTTCATTTGATGGTGGCTTGAGTGCCTTAACGGATGCCCTGTTTCAAAGTGCCGGAGCGCAAAATTTCATATTTGGAGCTCAAGACACTGTTATTTCACCTTCTGAAAATGGAAGCTATACCATCAGCTTTACCAATGCGGATGGCAAACAAGTTATTACCGCTAATACAGTAATCACTACCACCGGGGCCATTGGATTGCAGTCCATGCTACCTTTCATTGAAGAGCGCCGTATGGCAGACCTGACAAATTTGAAATATGCCAGGGTGGTCGAAATTGCTTTAGGTTTTAACAAATGGGAAGGCCGCCCCTTGGATGGCTTTGGCGGTTTGATACCGCATAAAGAAAAACGGGATCTATTGGGCGTACTATTTATGTCATCCCTGTTCAAAAACCGGGCACCGGAAGGGGGAGCATTGCTTTCTATTTTCATGGGTGGCATCCGGAATGCGTCGCTCTGCGATTTGGATGACAAAGCAATATTATCAATTCTGGAGCGTGAGTTTAAAGAGCTCATGAAACTTCGTGATTTTAATCCACAACTCATTGACATAAAACGCTATTCTCATGCCATTCCACAATATGCCATTAACACTGGTGATCGATTAAGTGCCATAGAGGAAGTTCAGAATGAATTCCCGGGATTAATCATAGCTGGAAATTTGAGAGATGGCATAGGCATGGCTGATCGAATAAAACAAGCAACACTCATCGCTAAGGAGCTGTAATTATGCGAAACGCCATCCTGACTCTTCACATTATTTCAAGCATTATGGCCTTGGCGGTCACATTGGTAATTATCATCCGGGCGTTCCTGGGTGTTTTCAACAAGGTAAAGCTTACCGCAAAAGATGTTAGGTTCCCTTTCATTGCCACCTTGCTGTTATACTTTCAGTTGTTCCTGGGGTCCATCTTATATGTTTTTTATATTATTGACTATAGCCATGGTGCCATCGACATGTTAGCCGAGGCTTCATCCGGCAGTCGTTTTTGGGCAGTGGAGCATTTTATTATGATGGTATTTACCTTAGTGGTGGCACACATTGGCTGGATTTTTGCCCGCAATGGAAAAACACCAAAACTGATCTTTCAAAAGAACATTCTTTATTTTGGTGTGGCCTGTATCATGATCTTTATCTCCATGACGATGAATGTAGTGAAGCATGCATTATAAGACAGCATAAAAAACGAAAGGGAATTGCCAAATAATACAGGTATCTGTTATATATTTGATCTGGAGGAACACGGTAGAAGATGAAAATACTTTTAGTAGAAGATGAACTGGAACTGGCACAAAGCATCCGTAACTTTTTAGATACAGAAGGACATTCATGTGATCACGCTGCTGACCTGAGCATGGCTTTACATTTGCTGGATTCACCCTTCGATATTATTATACTGGATCTAAACCTTCCTGATGGGAATGGATTAGAGGTGCTTAGAAAGGTCAAAAGTACAGGGATGAATACTGGCATTATCATCGTTTCCGCCCGTGATAGCCTGGATAATAAAATTGAAGGTCTGGAATTGGGTGCTGATGACTATCTGACTAAGCCTTTCCAAATGCCGGAATTAAACGCCCGGCTTAAATCATTAGTCAGGCGGGTACATTTCAAAGGTGAAGAAGAAATCATTTACAATGAGCTAAAGGTAATTCCCAGTCAAATATTAACGACGGTAAACAACAAACCGGTAGATCTGACCAAGCGCGAATTTGACTTATTACTCTATTTTATCGCGAATAAAAACCGCGTCCTCACGAAAACAGCCATTGGGGAACATATGTCGAAAGATTTCATGGACTATGGTTACACGGACGACTTTATCTATACCCACATTAAGAACTTACGAAAGAAGCTAATAAAATCGGGATGTGGTGACTATATCCGAAATGTATATGGAGTTGGCTATAAATTTACGGATGCCGAATAGCAGTAAAAACGTTCGTACAAGTTGAATCTTTATTCTGATCCAAATCTTTCTATTACAGCATGAAACTACTCACCAAAACCGGTCTCAACTTCATTTCTGCCAGTGTTTTCTTTTTTCTTTTTGGCAGCCTGGGCGGTTATTATTTCATTCGGTATGCGGTTAACAAGTTTCTAAACAATGAATTATTAGAATCCCGCCAATTCATTGATCAAATTCCTTTTGAAGAATTAGAGCGAAATCAGTTAACATACGCTGACATTCAGGTCGCCATAGCTGGTGAAGCTGCCCAATTGATGGAACCCACCTTTAGCGACACAGTGCTGTACAACGCAACGACCAACAATTATGAGTTTTATCGCAAATTAAGTTACTGTAAATCTGAACATGGGATCCATTATAAAATATCCATACTACGACCATCAACGCCTTCTGACCTATTGGTCATGAAGTTTACACTCATGCTCACAGTTTTTCCCATCCTATTCTTTCTAATTCTTTACCTGGTCAATCGTCAAACTACAAAATCTTCTCTTTCCGTTTTTTATGATACCATCAAAAAACTGAAAACTTTCGATGTGAATAAAGACAATCGGTTAGACCTGATGACCTCGGATGTAGATGAATTTGAACAGCTCAATGAGGTGTTTAACACGATGGAAATGAAAATCAAAGAAGACTACGAACGCTTAAAGGAATATACCGAAAACACCTCCCATGAATTACAAACGCCTTTAGCAATCATCACTTCAAAATTGGATGAACTCATACAGTCATCCAATCTTACGGAAAGTCAGATTAAGCTTATTGCCAGTTTAATGGAGACAACAGGACGATTATCCAAAATCAATCAAGCCCTGATTTTTCTGGCCAAATTAGATAATCGCATTTTCAGTAATGAAGAAAATGTAGACCTCTTTGAAATCATTCGGGAACAAATAGATTTATTAGAACCGCTAATTGAAGATAAAAACCTAGCTATAAACCTGGAAAGTAACGAATCACCAACATTCAAAATGAATCGCTCACTGGCACATACCCTGATTCAGAACCTACTTAAAAACGCCATTCGCCATAACATTCATGATGGATTTATTAACATCAGCTATTTAAATCATCAACTAGAAATTCATAATCGTGGACAAGCATTGGATATTCATCCGGATGAACTATTTCACCGTTTCCGCAAAAACAGCTCACACCCAAAATCATTGGGAATTGGACTTTCAGTCGTCAAACGCATCTGTGATATTTCTGATATCACCATTAAGTATCTTCACAATGGCGATGATCATCGTTTTATCTTAAGCCAACAAAAAGAAGAGCGGTAAAAACACCGCTCTATAACTATAATTTATTCTCTAATAGGAAAGTAAAGCTTTCCGGAGGTCGTCAAACCGTTCTTCGTAATCCAATATGGAAAGTTTGATCACCTCACGCGCCTCCTCTGCATTATACACATGTGTAATCTCCGACTCATGACTTAAACCTGGCATATCTTTATAGGTCAAGAAATAATGCTTCAATCGCTTAATCACCAACTCCGGTAAATCAGTAATATCTTTAAACTCCCCATACACCATATCCCCTTTTAATACGGATATAATTTTATCATCAGCAGCATTGCCATCTAACATTCTGAATCCCCCAATAGGAATGGCTTTGGCAATAATATCCCCATGTGGAATATCCTTTTCCGTTAACACGAGAATATCTAAAGGATCACCATCTCCTTTAATGTCTTCCTTACCAGCCTTTTCGCCACAATACTTACCTACTTTATTACCACAATAGGTCTGAGGTATAAAACCATAAGGGGCCGGAACTACATTGGAGTATTTTTGGGGACGGTCAATACGCAGATAACCACTCACTTTATCAATTTCATATTTGATGGTATCTGTAGGCACCACTTCAATAAAGCTCGTTACAACATCTGGTGTTTGATCACCTATATCTATTCCGTGCCAGGGATGCGATTTATACCTCAATCCCATCAAACGGCCAATTGGATCCATTAAACTGTTTGCAGTCATGTCACTTTGTTTTTCATTTCTCATTAGCCTGATTAAAAATTTGGTTACTGTATGATATCCATTCAGGCAGTGTCTTTTGGATATATTTGACTGGCTGAAAGTACACCAATAACTATTAACAACCAAACTACATTATTGTTGATAACCCAGCTAAGCTCCCCAATTGGAACGATCCAGACTTCTATACTGAACAGCTTCAGCGACATGATGTGATTGAATATTTTCAGAGGCTTCCAGATCAGCAATGGTGCGGGATACTTTTAAGATACGGTCATAAGCCCGGGCCGATAAATCCAGTTTCTCCATAGCTGTTTTTAAAATTTGCATCCCTGCGTCATCCGGTGTCCCAAATCTCATTAACATGCGGCTATTCATCTGTGCATTACAATGTACATTTTCATCATTCTTAAAACGATCATTTTGAATCTGACGAGCCCGCACAACCCGTTCGCGAACTAAAATACTTTTTTCTGCCGGGGGGGCTTCTGCCAATTTATTAAACGGAACCGGCACAACTTCTATATGCAGATCGATACGATCTAATAGCGGACCTGAGATCCGGCTCAAATATTTTTGAACAATACCCGGACTACATACACACTTCTTATCAGGATGATTAAAGTAACCACAAGGACAGGGATTCATGCTCGAAACCAGCATAAAACTAGCGGGATAATCAATGGTAAACCGGGCACGTGAAATACTAATCCGGCGGTCTTCCAGTGGCTGACGCATAACCTCCAGAACCGTCCGTTTAAACTCCGGTAATTCATCCAGAAAAAGTACTCCGTTATGGGCCAGTGAAATTTCCCCGGGCTGCGGAAATGAGCCACCTCCAACGAGCGCAACATCAGAAATTGTATGGTGCGGAGATCGGAAAGGCCGCTGGGTAATTAATGAGACATTGTGAGCAGTTTTACCAGCCACCGAATGTATTTTCGTCGTCTCCAGCGCTTCATCCAGTGACAAGGGGGGCAATATGGACGCCAATCGTTTTGCCAACATCGACTTGCCGGCACCGGGAGGCCCAATCATGATCAAATTATGACCACCTGCTGCAGCTATTTCAAGCGCACGCTTTACACTCTCCTGCCCTTTCACCTCCGAAAAATCAAAATCTATATTTTGAGTCCCTTTTTCAAACTCCTCATCGGTATTAATACTAACGGGACTGACACCGTTTCCACTCTCCAGAAACCGAACGACCTGTTTGATATGTTCAAAACCAAATACCTGTATCCCTTTTACCACAGCAGCCTCACGGGCATTTTGAAACGGTAAGATGCAACCTTTGAAACCTTCTTCACGCGCTCGAAGGGCCATGGGAAGCACACCTTTAACCGGCTGCAAGCTGCCATCTAAAGACAGTTCTCCCATAATAACATAATCCTTTAACAAAGAGGGAGATATTTGTGCAGAACCGGCCAAAATACCAATGGCCAAAGGCAGATCATAAGCAGATCCCTCCTTACGAATATCAGCAGGTGCCATGTTAATGACAATTTTAAAACCCGGCCAGTTGAATCCGTTTACTTTCAAAGCTGATTCGACCCGCTGATGACTCTCTTTTACCGCATTATCGGGCAATCCCACCATGGCAAAACGAATCCCTTTCGAGACATTCACTTCTATGGTAATCGTATAGGCATCAATTCCGCTAACGGCAGAGCCAAAGGTTTTTACAAGCATAACAACAGTGATTTACAGGTAAGTTAAAAAAAATCACTGTTAAAAGCCATACTCACGAAGTAATCCCACCAAATATCTACCAGGGATGAAAACCATTGATTTGACTGAAATACATCACTAAGCCAATAGTGGATGCCACCAGCGCCAACAGGGAGTAGAGCAAGATGCGACGCACAAGCAGTATTTTATTGTGTGTCTCGATATTATGCTGAATTATTTTTCGCTGATTATAGGATAAACGATTCCACCTAAAATTGTAAGAGCTATCCTTTTTTGTGAGCGAATCGACCGATAAAGCACCTCCATAAGAAGAGGTTTCCACACTATGCAGCAAGGGAAAAGAAAAATCTTTATACCTGAAGGCATAGGTCAACTTTTTTAAAGATGATATCACGCGTTCCATAATTACTACCTTTAAATTTACCCGTCCTCTCAAATCCAAATAAAAGATAGTAACTACCAACTCATTAAGCCAGCACTTTTCCTTCAATGTACTGAATTAATACATGAATGGCCTTAATATGTATTTCTTGAATGCGATCGGAGTAACCAATATGAGGTACCCGAATCTCAACATCACAATGATCTTTAATTTCTCCGCCTGTTTTACCGGTCATTGCAACAACTTTCATCCCTTTCTGGCGAGCTTCCTTTGCAGCATTCAACACATTGGGTGAATTACCGCTGGTACTAATAGCTAACAACACATCACCGGCTTTACCGACTGCTTCCACATATCGCGAAAAAATGAAGTCAAATCCATAATCATTACCAACACAGGTAATATGGGTAGGGTCTGAAATAGCGATGGCCGCTAAGCCGGCGCGATTATCGCGAAAACGACCTGTTAACTCCTCAGCAAAATGCATGGCATCACTCATGGATCCGCCATTTCCACACGAAATAACTTTACCTCCTTTTGAAATGGCCGCTGCCATAATATCTCCGGCATTCTGAATCGCATCCCAGTTGGCAGCATCATTCATAAAACGAGCTAAAACTTCCCGGGCTTCTTCAAAACTTTGTATAATATCGTCGCGTGTCATAAACTAATTTTAAGGGAGTAAAAGTACAATGCCTTTTTAAAAGTTAAAATTTTTTTTAGTTAATTGGCTTCTTATCTTTAATGCCTGCGCCCAGCTAACTAAAAAGAAGTAATGAACAATCTAAAAAAGCAACTCCACACAATTATTTTTGAAGCCGACACCAAAGCTGGTAGGTGGTTTGACATATCACTGATTGCATTCATTCTATTCAGT
>Ga0193953_1001569_pt1 | contig 10408 bp, 14 predicted proteins | sample BB_4_MG_FD_140325 | JGI IMG/M metagenome (GOLD analysis project Ga0193953, IMG submission 140325) | Microbial mat bacterial communities from the Broadkill River, Lewes, Delaware, United States - BB_4_MG | ecosystem: Environmental > Aquatic > Freshwater > River > Microbial mats | place: USA... | reverse complement strand
TCGGTGATCACCAACCCCTGCCCGGAAAAGCCGATCCGGCACCGGGGGTATATCGAAATAGAAGGGCTTGCCTGGTCGGGCCGAGGCCGTATCAGGCAGGTGGATGTGTCCTTTGATGGCGGTGTGAACTGGGTGCCGGCCCGGTTGAAAGGACTGGTGCTGTCGAAGGCGCTGACACGCTTCAGTCTGGATGCGCGCTGGGATGGCCAGCCCTGGCTGCTGCAGGCGAGAGCGATCGACGAAACGGGCTATGTGCAGCCCACGTTGAAGCAACTGCGAGCTGCTCGTGGCACCAGCTCCATCTATCACAAGAACTCCATCCATACCTGGAAAGTGGCAGCCAGTGGGGAGGTGACCAATGTTCAGATTACCTGATCGTCTGCGGCTTCTGCTGCTGGGGCTTGGTCTGGTCGTCGGTGCTGCCGAGCTTCACGCCGCCGGCTATGGACTGGGGCAGGCTGTCAGCGCCGAAGAAATTGCCGGCTGGGATATCGACGTGAGACCGGATGGTCTGGGCCTGCCGCCCGGCGAGGGCAGCGTGCTTGATGGTGAAGCCTTGTATGAGTCCCGCTGTGCCAGCTGTCATGGCTCCTTTGGCGAAGGGATTGATCGCTGGCCGGTGCTGGCGGGTGGCTACGATACCCTGACACTGGAGCGCCCAACTAAAACGGTAGGTTCCTACTGGCCCTATGCCAGCACGCTCTGGGATTACATTTACCGCGCCATGCCGTTCACGGCGCCACGCTCGCTGGGCGTGGATGAAACCTATGCCCTTGCTGCCTATGTGCTCTACCTGAACGATATTGTGGATGAAGATTTTGTACTGACCCAGGCCAATCTGGCCGCCATCGAAATGCCGAACCGGGAGGGTTTCTTCGTCGACAACCGTCCGGATTCGCCCAATACGCGCTGTATGACTGATTGCGCCAGGGTAGAAGAATTGCAAATGCTGGGCACCATCGGTGGTATTACACCGGTCGGGCACTTCCGACAGGGAGCGGATGCGCCTGCCGCGTCGCATGAAGCACAGAAAACTCTGGAAGAAAAAAAGGAGCGAGAACGTCTGGAAACACTTGGAATCAAGGTGGAAGCGCCAGTCGCTGCACCGGCAGCGGCGCTGTCCGAGCTTGCACAGGCGGGGCGTGCAACCTATGAATCGGCCTGCGTTGTCTGTCATGGATCGGGTTTGGCTGGCGCCCCCAAGGTGGGTGATCGTGCCGCCTGGGTTGCTCGAATCGCCAAGGGCGAAGCGTTGCTGCGGCAGCATGCAATCGAAGGATTTACCGGCGAGAAGGGCGTGATGCCGCCAAAAGGCGGGCGTGTCGACCTGTCTGACAAGGAAATCTTTCAGGCGGTAGCTTTCATGACAGAAAAAAGTCGGTAAAATACTCCATATTACTTTTTTGCTTTAAAAAGAATAACGTTAGAATATATAAATATAAGAGTCCCGCCGGGACTCTACCGGAGGACTTCGAATGCGCAGACTGACCACCCTGATGTGTGTGGCAACTGCAACCGCCCTGTTCAGTGGCCCGGTGGCAGCAGCTTCGCAGGAGGAGATGATAGAGCTGGGGCGTGATGTCTATCACAACAAGAGCCGTGGCAACTGCATCTCCTGTCACAATATCAATGACCCCATCGCCAATTTGCCGGGTAATCAGGGGCCGATGATCGTTGCCATGCAGCAGCGTTTTCCCGACAAGCGCAAGCTGCGTGCTCAGGTGTGGGATGCGACGCGTGCGAACCCTCTGAGCATCATGCCGCCGATCGGCAAGCACTGGATCCTGTCGGAAGACGAGATCGATGCCGTGGTGGAATATATCTATCAGTACTGAGGCCCTGACGGGTACAAGATGAGGAAAGATTGATGAGTATGAATCGTCGAAGCCTGGTGAAAGCGGTTGCCGCAGGTGGCGCCCTGATGGGTCTGAGTGTGCTGATGCCGCGTGTGGCCATGGCGGCCTGGGCCAAGGAAGCCTTCGAAGCCAAGGAGCAGGGGGCTGCGATCAAGGCTCTTTATGGCGAAGATGCGGTTGCGGAAAGTGCTGAGGTTGTGCTGGATGCGCCGGATATCGCCGAGAACGGCGCGGTGGTCCCCGTCAGCATCAGCACCGAGTTGACGAACGTTGAGTCGATGAGCCTGTTTATCGAAAACAACCCGGCTCCACTGGCTGCTCAGTTCATGATCCCCGAGGGAACTCGGGCGGATGTCTCTACCCGTGTGCGCATGGGTAAAACGACTAACGTGACTGCCGTGATCAAGGCGGACGGCAAGCTGTATCGCGCGACCAAAGAGGTCAAGGTCACCATCGGTGGCTGCGGCGGCTAACAGCGACAGGAATTGAGGAGACAGACGATGAGTATCATGCGAGTTAAAGCCAAGGCCAGTGGTGAGCGTACCGACGTTAAAATGATGGCCAAGCACATCATGGAAACCGGTCAGCGTAAGGATAAGGCGGGTAATGTCATTCCGGCGCTGTTCTTGTCCGAAATTGAAGTCAAACACTCGGGTAAGGTCGTGTTTACGGCCAATCTGGGGCCTGCGGTATCCAAGAACCCGTATTTTTCCTTCAGCTTTGCCGGTGGGGCGTCCGGTGACACTCTGGAAGTGAACTGGAAGGAAAATACCGGCAAGTCCGGCAGCGAAACGGCCGAGATCCGCTGAAACCGACTCGGAGTGGTATCCATGAAAACACTGAAAACCTTCGTTTTGGGGGCGGGGCTGGCGGCCCTGTCCCAGCTTGCCCAGGCCGCAGACAGCGGCTTTACGTTGGAGACCGTTGACCCCGAGGCGGACCGGCTGGCGCTGCAGCAGTACTATCAGAAGCGCTTCCCCGGTGTACCGCTGGAAGAATACGTCAACGGCATTTATGCGGTCGACCCGGCTTCCCGTGAGCAGTGGGATGCGCTGATGGAGTTTCCGCCCTACGAGTTTGATCTCGAAGAGGGGCAGGTGCTGTTCGAGACGCCCTTTGCCAACGGCAAGCGCTATGCGGACTGTTTCGACAACGGTGGTATTGGCATTCGTCAGAACTATCCATACTGGAACAGCGAAGAGGGCGCCGTGAAGACACTGGAGCAGGAGATCAACCAGTGCCGCGAGCAAAACGGTGAAGCACCATTGAAGTGGAAAAAGGGTGATATTGCCAAGATCTCCGCCTATATGGCCTGGACTTCTCGCGACAAGCCGTTTGATATCAAAATTCCACAGGATGATCCACGTGCCCTGCAGGCTTACCTGGATGGCAAGAAGTTCTTCTACGCCAAGCGTGGCCAGTTGAACCTGTCCTGCGCCAACTGCCATCTGGATGGGTCACGTATTCTGATTCGTGCCGATTTGCCGGGGCCGACACTGGGGCAGCCGACACACTTCCCGGTGGTGCGCTCGAAGTGGGGCGAAATCGGTACCCTGCATCGTCGCTATGAAGGCTGTCACCGCGATACACGCTCTGTGCCTTTGCCGCCGCAGTCTGACGAGTTCCGCAAGCTGGAGTATTTCCAGACCTACATGAGTAACGGGCTGGTTGTGAACGGCCCGGGTGCGCGTAAGTAAGGAGGCAGGTGATGAAAAAAGCAGCGTGGATGTTGGCGGCGGCGCTGGCACTGCCGACCGGGCTGGTGCAGGCGGAAACCTTCGAAGAGGTGTTTAACCAGCAGCGTGCACTCTATGGCAAGGGCCATGAGTTCACTTTCGAGGGCAAAACCTACAAGACTTTCCACCCGGAAGAGGTGGAAGCCATGGCTGAGCCGAATCAGGCCAATGCTGAAGCCCTGATCAAGGGGGCCAAGGCCTTGCAGGCCGAGTCGGCTGCGGTTGGTTATGAGTGGCGAGATGTCAGCAGGTATATCCAGCAGGCGGAGGCCGCTGTGGGTGAGCAGCAGTTTCAGCGGGCAATGGATTTGGCGGCACGCGCCAAGTACCAGGCGCGAATGTCGATTGCCCAGCACAAGGAAGTCGAAGCCAGCTGGTATCGAGCAGTACCCGAATAATCTGCCTGTCCAGGCTCAGGCCTAACGCCCGCACACCGTTTACGGGTGCGGGTTTTTTATTTTTCAAAGGTGGTTGCCATGTCGATGACGCGACGCGAATTTGCCCAGATGCTGGGTATTGCAGGCCTGTCCGGGATTCTGCCAGTCAAGGGGCTGGCCGCCAGCCGACAGCCTTCCGATCTTTATGAGGTGCCGAGCTTTGGCAATGTGCGTCTGCTGCACATGACCGATTGCCATGCCCAGCTGTTGCCGATCTATTTTCGTGAGCCCAACGTCAATCTGGGCGTTGCGGGTGCTGCCGGCAAGGCGCCACACCTGGTGGGCGATAAACTGTTGCAGCATTTCGGCATAGCGCCCAACAGCATTGAAGCTCATGCCTTTAGCTATCTGAACTACGGTGAGGCGGCACAGCAGTACGGTAAGGTCGGTGGCTTTGCCCATCTCAAGACACTGGTTGACCGCCTGAGAGAAAGCTTTGGCAAGGATAAAACCCTGCTGCTGGATGGCGGGGATACTTGGCAAGGCTCGGGTACGGCTTATAAAACCCGTGGCATGGATATGGTGAAAGCCTGTAATGCGCTGGGGGTCGACATCATGACCGGGCATTGGGAGTTCACCTATCATCAGGATGAAATTCTGCGCAATATCGAGGCGTTCAAGGGCGAATTCCTGGCGCAGAACGTGTTCATTACCGAAGATGCCATGTTCGGCAGTGATACCGAATACCTGTTCGATGATTTCTCCGGTCGTGTGTTCAAGCCTTACAGTATTCGCGAGTTGGGCGGCGTGCGGATTGCGGTGATCGGTCAGGCATTTCCGCGTACCAAGATCGCCAACCCGTCACGCTTTATTCCGGACTGGAGCTTTGATATCCATGATCGTCATCTGCAGGAGATTGTGGACCAGGTGCGCGGTGAGGAAAAAGTGGATGCTGTTGTGGTCCTGTCTCACAATGGCATGGATGTCGACCTGGCGATGGCGAGTCGTGTCTCCGGGGTAGATCTGATACTGGGTGGTCATACCCATGACGGCATGCCGGCCCCAACGGTGGTGAAGAATGCCGGTGGCCAGACGCTGGTGTTCAATGCCGGTTCCAACGGTAAGTTTTTGGGTGCGCTGGATCTGGATATCCGTAACGGCAAGATTCAGGATTTCCGTTACCGGCTGGTACCGGTGTTTTCCGAGCTGCTGCCGGCCGATGCGCAGATGCAAACGCTGATCAACGACATTAGGGCGCCACACACCGACTGGCTCAATGAAGAGCTGGCGGTGGCCAGCGACCTGATGTTTCGGCGTGGCAACTTCAACGGCACTTTTGATCAGGTGATCTGTGATGCTCTGCGCGAAGTGGGTGATGCGCAGATCTCACTGTCGCCGGGCTTCCGCTGGGGGACCAGTGTGCTCAAAGGGCAGACTATCACCATGGAGCGAGTGCTGGATCAGACCTGTCTGACTTATCCCGAGACCTATGTGCGCGAGATGAAAGGCTCGGAGCTCAAGCTGATCATGGAAGATGTGGCCGACAACCTGTTCAATCCTGAGCCTTACCTGCAGTCCGGCGGTGATATGGTGCGTGTGGGCGGGTTTGATTATGTCTGTGAGCCAGGGCGCAAGATCGGTGAGCGCATCAGCGAAATGACATTGGACAATGGCGAACGGATCGAAGCTGACAAAACCTATAAGGTCACCGGCTGGGCCACCGTTGGCAGTCAATCCGAAGGGCCCGCTATCTGGGATGTGGTGGCAGAGTACCTGCGCGATCGCAAGGAGGCGCGTGTCGACAAGCTTAATACGCCAGTGCTGAAAGGCGTGCAGGGTAATGCAGGCCTGGCTGGCTATGCCAACAAGGTACTGTCCTAGCTCACTGTCGCGCAGGGGGCAGGTTTCGTTAGAATAGGGGCTTTATTATTTCCCTGTTGACGAGGTCTGTGCATGCGCGTCACCTCTCTGGTTATTCCATTTGCGGCATTGTGGCTGGTTGGCTGCAACGCCGCGCCGACTCAGCCCCAGTCCCCCAAGGGCGCTTCTGCTGCAGAAGCGCCTTCCTCATCCAGTCAGGAGGCCGGGGCCTCCGAGCCTGCAACGTCACGGCAGTCTCAGGCGGAATCCTTTGCTGAAACTGCCCGAGCGGTGCAAAGTGGCTTCGATCAGCTCAGTGGGCGGTTGACCCTGCTGCAGGAGCAGGTGCTGCAGCTGCGCAGTGATAACCAGCGCCTGCTGGAGCAGAATCAAATGCTGTTGAACCAGCTGGAGTTGCTCAGCAGCAGACAGGTCGTTGCGACCGAAGGTGAGGTTGCCGCTGGCATGGACACTCAGGATATGGCTGCCAGTGGTCAGCTGGACGCCGCTATCGGTCAGTTGATGCAGTTGATGAACCAGCTGGAGATTCCGGACGCCGGGCAGGGGCAGTTTGGTCTGGCGACCACCTATACCCAGCAGGGCGATTGGGTGCTGCTGCGCTTTGATCGTATCACCGGCGAGACCTGGATGGCGGAATACGGTGACTGGCAGCAGGTCAGTGATGACGGCATGGCAGAGTCCTCTCTGTATGATGTGCAAATCAGCCGAGCCGATCGCAACACGGCAGGATACGTTGCCGTCCGCATTGACCTCAACTCGGGTCGCAGTTGGTGGCTGAATGGCAAGCGCTGGCAGGAGTATTGAGATGCAGGGTGATAATTACCAGCCGCTGATCGAGCTGTTCAACCGCCTGTTTCTGCCAACCTACAATACTGTTCTGGTGGCCGGGGAAGATGAACCGATTTACCTCCCGGCCGATGAGCAGCACCCTCATCACCGAGTTGTGTTTGCGCACGGATTTTTTGCCAGTGCGCTGCACGAAATCGCTCATTGGTGTGTGGCGGGTCCTGAGCGTCGTTTGCTGGAAGATTTCGGCTACTGGTACAAGCCGGATGGACGCAGCGCAGCGGAGCAGGCCGAATTCGAGCGGGTGGAAATCAGACCTCAGGCCTACGAGTGGATCTTCAATCAGGCCGCCGGGCGACGCTTTCATTTCAGTGCCGACAATCTCAGTGCAGGCTTGGGGGCCAGTGATACATTCAAGCGCAATGTGCATGCGCAGGTGTTGGAATTGCTGGAAACCGGTTTGCCGTTGCGGGTACAGATGCTGGTTGGTGCCCTGAGCGAGCAATACGGCACACCGGCGCTGAGTCCAGATCAGTTTGTGTTGGCACTGGACTGCGAAGAGCTGGCCGAGTATGCGTAATCTCTCGATACAGGCGACGCCCTGGCAGCCGTCGCAATCTGCTGAAATGCCTCGGCTGGCACTGGGTGAGTCTCTGGTGTCTCTGGATGAGTGCCGGTTTGATGACTGGCATTACCAACGCTTATTGCTGGAGCGTAAGGGCGAGCGTTTCTGTTACCTCTATGCCGATCAGAGGCGAGATGCCTGGGTGTTGGGCGTGTTTGATACGCCGGGGCAGGCCGAGTTTTTTCTTGCACTGCATAATGACAACCCTCTGAAAGTACCGGCGTTAAAGCTCAACACGCTGGCACCGGCGGTCAGGATTGAACAGGGTATGCTGGTCTATCCTCACTACGTCGGGGTGTATCGCGTTGGTTTTAAATCCTATCTGGTCGAGCGGGCAGGCAATACGACAATGCAGGCCCAATATATTGACCGCTACAAAACCCAGATGATCGGTGAGGGCGGAGAGAAGGAGCTGTGTCTGGCAGTGTACAGCCACTTCGACGCGCGTCTCCGTGGCTGCAAGATGTGTTGAGCCTTGCTCAGTGGTGCTTGTGGCCCTGTGATTTGCCGTGCTGCATGCCCGCCGGCATCACCTGCTGTACGGGAACCTCAAGGGTGCGTGTGTCGCCATCGTCGAAGTTCAGGGTCAGCTCGATGCTGGTGCCTTCCTGAAGTGCTTCCGGCAGACCGATCAGCATGATGTGCAGGCCGCCGGGTGCCAGTTCGGTTGTCGCGTTGGCCGGTAGCTCAATGGCGTCGATCTTGCGCATGCGCATTACGCCCTGGTCGTGCTGATGTGTGTGCAGTTCCACTACCTTGGCGGCAGGGCTGCTGGCTGAAATCACCTGTGCGGCCTCCCCCTTGTTCACCAGTTGCATGAAGGCCGCGCTGTTCATCTGTCCCGGCGCGGTAGCGCGGGCGTAGGCGTTGGTAACATCCACGTCGGCGGCAACAACGGTGCTGCTGATGAGCAGGCCGGCAGCGATAGCGGTCAGTTTCTTGTACATGGTCTTATCCCTGAGAGTTGATCAGTGACTTCAAGGTCGAAGTCAGTGTCGGAACGGAAGTGTTATGCATCAATGTTTCCACCAGTCGACCCTGCTGGTCCACCAGATAAAGCCGGGAGGAATGGTCAACCGCATAGCCCATGGCTGAGTCCTTCAACTCGACCTTGCGATAGAAGGCGCCGTACTGGCGCACGACCTGATCGATGTCGTCTCGGCTGCCGGTCACACCGACGATCTGTGGTGAAAAGAATGCGCTGTAATCGGCCAGCTTTTCCGGTGTGTCCCGTTCCGGATCAACACTGATGAAGATGCCCTGCACCTGCTGTCGCTCTGCTTCGCTCAGCTGACGCAGTGACTGGGTCAGCACGGCCAGTGCAGTAGGGCAGACATCCGGGCAGGAAGCATAGCCGATATAGATAACAGCGACCTGGCCGCGAAAATCAGCCAGTGATACGGGGCCTGCTGCCGAGGTGAGGGTGAAATCGCCACCAAGGCTGTGATTGTTGTTCAGTAATGCCGTTTCAACGGTCTGGGGTCTGAGGGCAAAGGCTGCGGCCAGTCCGAGCAGCAGGCACAGCGTCAGAATCAGCAGGATCTTGAGTGTTTTCAGCTGTTGGCTCATCGGGCATCAAACTCGAATAGGTGTTGTTGATGGCGCTCGCCCTGACTCAGAGTCAGTGTAAGGCGCCAGCGCATGGTGCCGGTGGTGCATACCGCCAGTTCAGTCGTTCCCTGCCAGCCAGACGCTGTCTTGTTCAGAGTTATGCGGTTCTGCCCCATGTACATGTCGGCACCCTGCAGATCAGCGGTGACCTGCTCCCAGGCTGTATCCGTCCCTTCCAGATTCAGCGTCAGGGGTTTCAGGGATGCAATCGGGGCTGGCCCCAATGACACCTGAGAGTTACCCATTTGGCAGGGGCCTGACTGCAGGTCACAGTCATGTACAGTCGCTCCCTGGGAGGCCGTCAGCCACTTACTGGTTAACGCTGCTGCCGCAAGGATCAGCAATAGTAGGCCGACCCACGCCAGCCCTCTCAGCCAGTTGATTGGTTGTACGGCAGGCTTGGACGCGTCTTGTGTATTCATCAATCTGCAATGGTAAATTTGTGATATGTCAGTTGGAAAGTGACAAATTGTCGCACTCGTGAGCCCGGGGGTCGAGATTTCTGGCAACCCGGCGCTGTATTCGTTATCTTGGGGATGCAACAGGAATCTTGAGCAGAGATCAGACCGAATGAGTGAGAAGTACGCGCCATTGGTAAATGAAGACCAGCTGCCGGCCAGCCGGCACTTGCTGCAGTTGATGGACAACCTGGAAGAGTTGGTCGTCGTGTTGCGGCTGGATGGCACCTGTGCCTGGTGCAATCAGGCGTTTGCAAACCTGCTGGGGCGCTCGCGTGAAGCATTGGTGGGTAAGGCGTATCCGCTGCCGGAGCTGCGTGAACTTATGGTTGCCAAGCCTCGGGAGCAGGTGGAATCCTGGGTGACGCTCGAGGATGGAAGTGCGCGCCTGATCCGCTTTACGGCGGATACCGGCCTGGATGTCGAGGACTGTGTCGAGTCTCTGTTGATTGTCGGTCGGGATATGACGGCTTTTTACCGTTTGCAGCACCCCCTGCAAGGTGTGACGGATACGGGCTTGTTGTCCGCAACTGATGCCAAAATCCAGGCACGTATTGAGCATGCGCTGCATCGTGCGCAAAGAGCGCAGGAGTATGTTGGCTTTATGGCCATTCAGGTCAGTGGGGGGCAGATTCGTGATGAGCTTCAGCAGACGGCTGTGCTCAATCGTTTGGTTGAAAATCTGCGTCAACATATTCGTATGGGCGACACTCTGGCGCGGCTGGACTCGGGCGCCTATCTGCTGGTATTGGAGCAGATTGACTGCCCCGAAGCGATCACCGCCGTGGTGGACAAGATTGCAGCGGCGCTGGATGAGAGTGCGCCGGCCGATATGGGTGGGTTTGCCATCAATGCCGGTGTGGCGACCAGTCCGGATGATGGCTTTGCTGCCCCTGAGTTGATTGACCGTGCGCAGCAGGCAATGCAGCGCGCCATCGCTGACGATCTGAGGGTCCGTTACTTCTGATTACAGGCTGTCCCCGCGCCGTGTGTCGGGGACAGTGTCGTTCTATTAGCCGCTGAAGAAGCCTTTGGGAGATCTTTCCATCAAGTACGGATGATTTCCGCCCCGTCCGGC
>Ga0193953_1001568_pt1 | contig 10413 bp, 9 predicted proteins | sample BB_4_MG_FD_140325 | JGI IMG/M metagenome (GOLD analysis project Ga0193953, IMG submission 140325) | Microbial mat bacterial communities from the Broadkill River, Lewes, Delaware, United States - BB_4_MG | ecosystem: Environmental > Aquatic > Freshwater > River > Microbial mats | place: USA... | reverse complement strand
TGCAAATTGATAAATTAAAATTAATGTATTATAGAAATTACGATGAAATGCACATTTCTTTTGACGAAGGTATAAATGTGTTTATAGGAGATAATGCTCAAGGGAAAACAAATTTAATTGAATCAATATATTTTTTAAGTTATTTAAAATCATTTAGAGCAATTAAAGAAAAAATGCTTATACAATCTGGAAAGGATAAAGCATATATAGGCGCTCATATAATTTCAAATAGTAACGATTTATTATCAGAAATCTTATTATTTGAAAATGATAAAAAAAGAATAAAGCTTAATAAATATGAAATTGATAAGAAAAAAGAATATATAGGTCAAATTCATTGTGTGGTTTTTTCACCAGATGATATGAAGATGATAAAAGAAGGGCCTTCTGAAAGAAGAGCTTTTTTAGATGAAATGATGATTAAATTTTTTCCTGTTTATGGATATTATTATAAAAGATATCAACATCTCTTATATCAAAGAAATGCTTTATTAAAAAGACTTAGATATGGTAAAGATAATTTAGATATGTTAGATGTTTTTGATTTGCAAATATCTGAATCTGCATTTGAAGTTACAAGGAGAAGAAATGAGTTTATAAAAGATATTACACCTTTTTTTGAAGAAATATATAGTCATATTTGCGATCATAAAGAAAAAGCTAATATTATATATAAACCTAGTTTAGATGAAGTTCAAAATAAAGAAGATGTTTTTAAAAGATATAAGATAAATCAAAATAAACAGATTGAAAGAGGTCAAACTACAGTAGGTCCTCAAAGAGATGATATTATTTTTTCTATTAATACTTTAGATTCTAAAAATTATGCTTCTCAAGGGCAAATTCGTTCGCTTGCACTTGCACTTAGATTATCAGAAATATTTTTAATAAAGGAGCGTTTTTTAGAAAATCCTATTTTATTATTAGATGATGTTTTATCTGAATTAGATGAAAAAAGAAGATATCATTTATTATATTATTTTAAAGATATTCAGACACTTATTACAACGACTGATAAATATCATTTAAAAAATTTAAAAGTAAATAAATTTTTTAATATAGAAAATGGACATTGTTTAGAAAGTAAAAAATAAGCAAAAAGAGTTTCTTAGGATGATTATGTATTTTATTTCTAAAATCAGATTACTTGACATAATAAATCAAAGATACTTAATTGCTATTATTATAGATTAGAACAATAAGAGAGTTTTAAAGGAGTGCATAATATGAGTCAAATAAATGAGCGTCATTATGGCGCCGAACAGATACAGGTACTAGAAGGTTTAGAACCGGTAAGAAAAAGACCTGGTATGTACATAGGTTCAACAGGATTAAAAGGTTTACACCATCTAGTACAAGAAATAGTTGATAATAGTATTGATGAGGCTTTAGCTGGAGTTTGTGATACCATTATAGTTAAAATTAATTTTGATAATTCTGTAACTGTAATTGATAATGGAAGTGGAATACCAATTGATATTCATCCTAAAACTGGAAAATCAACCGTTGAAACAGTTTTAACTGTTCTACATGCAGGTGGTAAATTCAATAATGATGCATATAAAGTGTCAGGTGGTTTGCATGGAGTTGGTTTATCAGTAGTTAATGCATTATCTAAAGAATTAGAAGTAAAGATAAAAAGAGAGGGAAAATTATATAGACAATATTATAAATTAGGAGTTCCGCAAGGTAATTTAGAATGTATTGGAACTTCAGATATAACGGGAACAGAAATAACTTTTACTCCAGATGATAGCATATTTGATGAAGTTGATTTTAATGCTGCTACATTAGAACATAGATTAAGAGAAATGGCATTTTTAAATAAGGGTGTAAAAATTATTTTTAAAGACGATAGAACTGATAAATCTCATACATTTTATTATGAAGGTGGAATTAAATCATTTGTTGAATATTTAAATAGAAATAGAAAATCTATTCATGAACATACACTTTATTATGAGACAGAAAAAGATAAAGTTATTGTCGAAATAGCTATGCAATATACAAGTGAATATTCAGAAAATGTTTTTACTTTTGCCAATAATATTAATACACATGAAGGTGGAACACATTTATTAGGTTTTAAATCGGCACTTACTAGAGTGGTAAATGATTATGCAAGAAAAAATGGATTTTTAAAAGCAACTGATAAAAATCTTTCAGGAGAAGATGCAAGAGAAGGTTTAACTGCAGTTATATCAGTTAAATTACCTGATCCTCAATTTGAAGGACAAACTAAAGGAAAATTAGGAAATGCAGAGGTAAGAGGAATAACAGAATCAGTTGTAGGAAAAATAGTTTCGAGATTTTTAGAAGAAAATCCTAAGGATGCAAAAAATATAATAGAAAAATCACTTCAATCTGCTAGAGTTAGAGAGGCAGCTAGAAAAGTTAGGGATTTAACTAGAAGAAAAAATGCATTAGAAAGCACATCATTACCAGGCAAATTATCAGATTGTTCATCTAAAGATGTTGAAAAAACAGAAGTTTATATTGTCGAGGGTGATTCGGCTGGTGGTTCAGCCAAAATGGGTAGAGATAGTAAAATTCAAGCTATACTACCACTTAGAGGAAAAATTTTAAATGTTGAAAAAGCAAGGTTTGATAGAATTTTTAATTCAGAACAAATTAAAAATATGATTACTGCTTTTGGATGTGGAATAGGTGATGAATTTAATATTGAAAAATTAAGATATGGAAAAATAATAATTATGACCGATGCTGATGTTGATGGAGCTCATATAAGAACTTTAATTTTAACATTTTTATATAGATATATGAGACCATTAGTAGAGTATGGTAGAATATATATCGCACAACCACCTTTATATAAAGTACAGCAAGGTAAAAAAATAGATTATGCTTATTCTGATAAAGAATTAAATGGGTTATTAAGCGAAACAAATGGAAAACCTAACATTCAAAGATATAAAGGTCTTGGAGAAATGAATGCAGAACAACTTTGGGATACTACAATGAATCCAGATAATAGAGTTATTTTAAAAGTTACACTTGAAAATGCATCTCTAGCTGATGATATTTTCTCTTGTTTAATGGGAGATCAAGTAGAACCTAGAAGAGAATTTATTACAGAAAATGCAGCTTATGCTGAAGTGGATATGTAGTATAAAAATAGTTATAGAATCTTTATGATAGAATGCAGGAGGCTTTTATGCAAGAAGAAAATAACAACCAAAAAGTTATAGAAATAAATATTGAAGATGAAATGAAAAAATCCTATTTGGATTATGCAATGAGTGTTATTGTAGCAAGAGCATTACCAGATGTAAGAGATGGGCTAAAACCAGTTCATAGAAGAATTTTATATGCAATGCATGAATTAGGATTAACGCCAGATAAATCTTATAAAAAATCGGTTCGTATTGTCGGCGATGTATTAGGTAAGTATCATCCACATGGAGATCAATCTGTATATGATGCTATGGTTAGAATGGCACAATCTTTTTCAATTAGATATGAATTAGTAGATGGTCATGGAAACTTTGGTTCTGTCGATGGAGATGGAGCTGCTGCAATGCGTTATACAGAAGCTAAAATGGCAAAAATATCAATGGAAATGCTTAGAGATATTGAAAAAGAAACAGTAGATTATAGAGATAACTTTGATGGCTCATTTCAAGAACCTACAGTTTTACCAAGTAAATTTCCAAATTTATTAGTTAATGGTACTAATGGAATTGCAGTAGGTATGGCAACATCTATTCCACCTCATAACTTAAGCGAAGTAATAGATGGAACTATTGCTTTAATAGATAATCCAGAATTAGATTTAGAAGGATTGATGATGCATATAAAAGGACCTGATTTTCCAACAGGAGGAATTATTCATGGTAAAAGTAATATTGTATCAGCATATAAAACAGGAAGAGGAAGAGTTGTTGTAAGGGCAAAAACTGAAATTCAAGAATTTAAAAATAGTAGATTTAGAATAGTTGTTACTGAATTGCCTTATCAAGTTAATAAAGCTCGTTTAATTGAAAAAATTGCAGATTTAGTTAGAGATAAATATATTGAGGGAATATCTGATTTAAGAGATGAATCAGATAGAAATGGTATGAAAATAGTAATTGAATTAAAAAGAGATGCTAATCCTCAAGTAGTATTAAATAATTTATATAAACATACTCAATTACAAGATGTATTTTCAATTATATTATTATCTTTAGTTGATGGTATTCCTAAGGTATTAAATATTAAACAAATAATAGGATATTATATTGCTCATCAAAAAGAAATAATTGAAAGAAGAACTAAATATGATTTAAATAAAGCTGAAAAAAGAGAACATATTTTAAAAGGTTTATTAAAGGCGTTAGATCATATAGATGAAATAATAAAAACTATTAGAGCTTCTAGAACAGTACAAGAAGCAAGAGAACAATTAATAAATAAATTCCAGTTTAGTGAAGAACAAGCAAAAGCAATATTAGAAATGAGACTTCAAAAGCTTACTGGTTTAGAAAGAGAAAAAATAATTGAAGAATTAGAAGAATTAGAAAAAATAATTGCGTATTATAGAGAAATTTTATCTTCTGAGGAAATGTTATTTAGTATCGTTAAAGAAGAATTATTAGAAGTAAAAGCTCGTTTTTCAGATGAAAGAAGAACGGCAATAGAAGTTTCTCAAAGTGAATTGCAAATGATTGATATGATAAAAAAAGAAGATGTTATAGTAACTCTTACTAAATTTGGTTATATTAAAAGAATACCTAATGATACCTATAGAGCACAAAATAGAGGTGGAAAAGGTATGAAAGGGTTAACAACAAGAGAAGAGGATTTTGTTGAAAATCTTTATACTTGTTCAACTCATGATGATTTACTATTTTTTACTGATAAAGGTAAAGTTTATTCAATTAAAGTTTTCCAAATCCAAGAAGCAAGTAGACAAGCTAAGGGTACAAATATTGTAAATCTTATTAATTTAGAACAAGGAGAAAAAGTTCATACAATGCTCAAAATTAGTTCAAGAGAAGAAGATAAATGTTTATTCTTTGCAACTAAGAATGGTATTATTAAAAAATCTTGTTTAAGTAATTATAAAAATATAAGAAAAAATGGACTTTTTGCAATTCAAATTAAAGAAAATGATGAGTTAATTAATGTTAGATTAATTGATCCAAATTCAGAAGGAATATTAGTTACTAAAAAAGGAATGGCTATTAGATTTTCTACAGATGACAATGAAATTAGACCTATCGGTAGAACTGGTATGGGAGTAAGAGGTATTAGATTATCTGAAGGTGACGAAGTTGTAAACTTTAATATTATTGAAGAGAATGCAGATTTATTAGTAGTTTCTGAAAGAGGATATGGAAAAAGAACAGATTTAGAACAATACAGACAACAAAATAGAGGTGGTAAGGGAATTAGAACTTATCATATTAGAAGTCATACAGGAGAATTAATTGGTGCGAGAGTTGTATCAAAAAATCAAGATGTTATGATGATAACTCAATCAGGAATAGTTATTAGACTTGAAGCTGATGGAATTTCTAAGATGGGAAGAAATACTCAGGGAGTCAAATTAATGGATGTATCAGAAAATGATATGTTAGCTACATTGGTTGTTGTTGAACATGAAGATGAAAATACTGAAGAAGTTGAAAATAATTTAAATATGGATGAAAATAATACAAATGAAAATATTGAAAATTTAGAAAATAATCAAGATTAAGGAACAGAAAAAAGAAAAATATGATAAAATATAATAGATAGTTATTATATTATTAAAAGCATAATTAAGAATATTATTTTTAATTATGCTTTTTTGCTAATAAATTATTAAAATTTGTAAAAAAAGTTTTTTTTGTTATTAAAAAGGGTAATAGCTTTATAATAAAAAACAGATACAAATAAGAGAGGTGTTTATATGGCTTTAGAAATTGAAAGAAGATATGAAAAAGAAAAAAATATTTGGATTATTGAACCAAAAGGCGATATTGATATTTTTAGTTCGCCACAATTTAAAGAAACATTACTTGGTGTTATAGAAGAAGGACAGGATGTATTAATAGATGGAAGTCAATTAGCATATATTGATTCAACTGGACTTGGTGTATTAATTTCAGGATTAAAAAAAATAAAAGAAAATAATAAAAATATTGCTTTTCAAAATATTAAACCAAATGTTGAAAAATTATTTAGTATTACAGGATTAGATAAAATTTTTTTAGTAGGAGAAAATTAAAATGTGTAAAGATAGAATTGAATTAAGTATACCTACAAAAAAAGAGTATGTTAAAATAGCTAGACTTACAGCTTCAAGTGCAGCATCTAGTTTAGGTTTTGATATAGAAGAACTAGAAGATATTAAAGTTGCGGTTGGAGAAGCAATAAATATTGCATTTAAATTTGATGATAAAGAATTTAATGAAATAAATATGATTTTTGAATTATTTGAAAATACTTTTAGCGTTAATGTTATATATCCAGGTTGTATGGAAAAAGAAATAGAGGATAAATCTGAAAATGATTTAAGTTTTTTAATATTAAAAAGTTTAATGGATGAAGTTAAGGTGTTTTGTGAAGAAAATTCTGCAAAATTAGTTATGCTTAAAAGATTGGATGTGTAGCTATGGCACCTAAGAAAAACAATGCTGAAATAAAAATACTTTTTAAAAAATTTGAACAAACAAGAGATTTTCAAATTAGAGAAGAACTTATAAAAAAACATTTATATATAGCTGAAATTTTATCTAAAAAATATGCTAATAAAGGGATTGATTATGAAGATATTTATCAAGTTGCTTGTTTAGGATTAATTTATGCTATAGATAGATATGATTTATCTAAGGGATATGAATTTTCTAGTTTTGCAACTCCAACAATTATAGGCGAAATAAAAAAATATTTTAGAGATAAAGGCTGGTCTATAAGAGTACCTAGAAGAATTCAAGAAATATCAAAGAGTGTTAATAATGCAAAATCTATGCTAAGTCAAGAACTTCAAAAAACTCCAACAGTTAAAGATATCGCAAATTATCTGAATTTATCTGAAGAGACTATTTTAGAAGCATTAGAGGCATCAAATGTTTATACAGTAGGTTCTTTAGATTCAACTATTGAAAATGAAAATGATGATAAAAAAATTAATTTAAGAACATTAGTTGGAGAAGAAGATAAATTTTATGATATGGTTGAAAATAAAGATTTTATAATGAGGACAATGGCTAAGTTATCTGATATTGAAAGAAAAATAATAGAGGATAGATATTTTAATAAAAAAACTCAAATAGTAATAGCAGAAGAAGTTGGTCTTAGTCAGATGACAGTATCGAGGTTAGAAAAGAAAATATTAAGTAAATTTAAACAAGAATATAAAAGAATTAATTAATAATTTTAGAGAGTCATAAGACTCTTTAATTTTTTATAAAAAAATAAAGAAATAATATTGACAATCATTATCAATTAAGATATACTTAATTTACCCTTCCTCAACAGATTAATTGAAGATTATATGAATATAATTGAAAGATGTGATTTGTTTGATGGACATTCTTATAGTTACAAGTATTTCATTAATTTGTTTATGGATTGTTTTTAAAAGAGTTAAAGCTATTAAAAAAGGACAAAAAGGATGTAGTAATGGTTGCGATGGCTGTGAAAAATCCTGTAGTTCGAAAAAGCACTAACTCAAACCTCAAAGATTTCAAAAAAACAATTCCCTAATATTTTGAAACACACCCTTAAAAAAAGAAAGTGATTCACTTTCTTTTTTTGATTAAAAGAATTATAATAAGAGAGAAATAAATTTAATAAAAGATTAAAAAGCTTGCTTTTTACAGATTAATAATATACAATAAATATCTGTGGAAAGTTTCCTTGCTCCATTAGAGAGCCATAGACCAAGAGGAGGTGAAAGAATGCGTCCATACGAAGGAATGTTTATTTTCAAACCAACATTAGAAGAAGAAGCTCGTACTAATTTAATTGAGAAATTAAAATCAGTTATTACAAGTTTCGGTGAAGTAACAGAAGAAGAAGATTGGGGTAACCGTAAATTAGCTTATGAAATCGAAGATTTCAAAGAAGCATATTATTACTTAATACGTTTTAATGCTAAGAATGGTGTAAACCAAGAAATTAACCGTCAAGTACGTATTACAGAGAGTATATTACGTCATCTTGTTATCCGTTTAGATGAGAAGTAGAAAGGGAGGCCAGCTATGAATTTAGTTGTATTGATGGGTCGTTTAACACAAGATCCAGAGTTACGATTTTTACCAGGTAATGGAATGGCTGTTGCAACTTTCACTTTAGCAGTGGATAAAGGTCTAAGCAGAGATAAGAAGGCAGAATTCCAGCAAAGTGGTAAACCAACAGCTGATTTTATTCGTATAAGAGTTTGGGGCAAACAAGCTGAAAACTGTGCGAATTATTTAGCTAAAGGAAGACAAGTTCTAATTCAAGGAAACATTGAAACCGGAAGCTATGAAAAAGATGGCCGAAAAGTTTATACTACAGAAGTTAGAGCATCTCGAGTTAAATTTATTGACTGGGGTGATAAACAAGTTGCTGGAAATGTTCAAAAGAGTGCCAAAAGTGGTAATCCTTTTGAAGATGATTTTGACGGTATTGAAGGTTTTGAACCAATTGACAATTCAGATATTCCGTTCTAAAGAGGAGGTAAGAAAATGCGAAAAGGATTTAAAAAACGTAAAAAAGTATGTCAATTTTGTGCAGACAAATCGAAAGAAATTGATTATAAAGATTTAAATCGTTTACGTCGTTATGTAACTGATAGAGGTAAAATTTTACCACGTCGTGTTACAGGTAATTGCGCAAAACATCAAAGACAAGTTACTATTGCGATTAAAAGAGCTCGCATGGTAGCATTATTGCCATTCATTTCAGATTAGAAATTTATATAAAAACAAACCACTTTTTATAGGTGGTTTGTTTTATTTTATACATTAATTGATTTATTGATGAAATAAACTTAAATCTGTTATAATAAAGGGTAACAAAGAATATTAATATACTAAAAAGACATTAGAGGTGAATATATGCAGATAAATAAACCAACTAAACAATTAACAGAAGCAGCATTATTTTTGAGTATTGCAATGGTTTTTTCGTGGATAGGTTTTTCTTTTATGCCACTTTTATTAATTGTTTTACCTCTTCCATTTATAGTTGCAGGTAGCCGTATAGGTTTTAAATATACAGTTATATCATTGTTGTTATGTTTTTTACTAATAACTTTTACAATAGATCCACTTACAGGGTTATTTTTTATTTTTGGATTTTCAGGAATGATTTTATCTATAGATTGGGGATTAAAGAAAAGAAAAAAAATGTATCAAACTATAATATTATCGATATTTACTACATTATTAGGTTTATTGGTTTATTTATTAATGTTTGATAAAATAACGGGTTTACCATTTAAAGAGTTAATTTCTCAAACATTTGATCAGATGTTTGAAATGAATGAAGCATTATTTAAAAGTGCGGGAGTAAGTGGTAAAGAAATCGACGGAATAATGGCTCAAATGAAAGATGCGGTTGTATTTGTTAAACAAATATTTCCATCAACATTGATTTTATATGCATCTTTTTTAGTATACTTAAATTATACACTTTCAATATCAGTACTTAGAAAAATGAAATTAACTGTAATTAAGATTCCAGCATTTAGAAATTTTGAAATACCAAGAGAATTATTTATAGGTGTTTTGTCGTTTATTGCATTTGCTATGATTTGTTTTTTTACTAAAAAATTAAATTATATAGTTATATTAAATAATGTATTATTTCTAAGTAGTATTTTATTTTTTGTACAGGGACTATCTTTACTAATTTTTATTTTTAATAAGTATAAGGTTAAAAATTTTGTTAGAGTTTTTGTAATTATTATGTCATTTTTATATAGTCCATTAGTGATAATGATTACTGGAGTGGGTTTTTTAGATAGATTAGTTCATTTTAGAAAAATTGAGAAATTAAAATAATTTAATTTATTTATTTTGATTTTAAATGGTAAAATTTAAACAAAATAAATAGGAAAAATTATTTAGGAGGCTAAAAATGAAAGGATTTGATTTTCAAAGACATATATTTAATAATAAAACTTTTCTTTGGATTATAGCTATACTTGTGATAATTATTGCATATTATAATTTTTACTTAGCATTATTTGGATTTTTATTATTAATTATTTTAATACAATACTACTGGAGACTTATACATGCAAAAAAAGAAGAGTGGCATTCTTATTTATCAACGCTTACAGAAGACTTTGATCAAATAACTAGAGATTCTCTTTTTAATTTGCCAATTCCATTTTTAATGATTAGTAATCAGGGAAATATTATATGGTATAATCCAGGATTTCAGGATATTTGTAAAAGAAAAGAGTTAATAGGAGAACATGTATCAAATATT
>Ga0193953_1001564_pt1 | contig 10422 bp, 8 predicted proteins | sample BB_4_MG_FD_140325 | JGI IMG/M metagenome (GOLD analysis project Ga0193953, IMG submission 140325) | Microbial mat bacterial communities from the Broadkill River, Lewes, Delaware, United States - BB_4_MG | ecosystem: Environmental > Aquatic > Freshwater > River > Microbial mats | place: USA... | reverse complement strand
TTTTCCGGCAGGGCCGACCGGATGGCGTGAACAAAAAAAGGGCGCCCTGAGTAATCAGGGCGCCCTTTTCTGTTGAAAAACGGGTGGGGTTTATTTTGAGGCTTTGAAGTAGTCCCCGGGGCTGAACCCTTGGGTGGAGTAGGTCACCAGAACGGTGGATGTCTGCTCCTGGGTATCGATGACAAGGATATTCCCGATGGTAACGGGCACCATGAGGGATTTTCCTTTGATCAGGTTGTCGGATACCTTTTTCTCGTAATAATAGACGGAGTAGACCTGCCCTTTGATGATGCCATCCCGGGTGCCGCGGTTGATAAAGCCGACCATGTCTTGGCCGAAGGTCGTCTCACCCTCTTCAGCAATAAGGATCTCCCCTTCCATGGAGGAGAGGCCCTCGCGGATGGGAATGTGCCGTGAGCGCTTCTTGTAGGGCATGATCTTGTCGTTGAGCTTGATGGACCGATAGGAGTCACTGATGCGGGCAATAAAGAAGCCGTCTTTCTCACCCACAATCTCCACGACGCCGCTTAAATAGTGCAGGGTACCGATCTCGTCCCGGACGCGGTTCAGTTTTTTTCTGTTCACATCAAGGAGTCTGGCAGTCATTTGCCGCGGGGTGAAGGTGCGGTAGGTGACGTAGCGTGCCCCGATAACGAGGGGGGTCTCTTCATCTCCGTTGATATAAATGATATCACCGGAGCCCAGCATCAACTGGTCGGTGCCCTTAAGCTTAAACACGGTTCCGTGAGGGCGGACGGGCTCTTTTCGCATGAAGCCGGCCCGTTCAATTTTTGAGTAGTAGTAGCTTTTGGGGTCGGTTTTGGCGACGGCATCGGTGCCTTCCATGGCACCTGAATCATCCACGGAGAGGGCCTGTCCTTCGCCGCTGGCACCGTATTTGTCTATGTCGCTGCGTCGGATGAGCTTGATCTTCTGACCGGGATAGATCAGGTGGGGATTGCTCAATTGACCATTCTTGCTCCAGAGATCAGGCCAGGTGAAGGGGTCGTCGCTGAATTTTTGGGAAAGGCCCCAGAGGGTGTCACCTTTTTTGACGGTATAATACACCCCAGTTTCCGAGGAGACCTCTTTTGTGGTATCAGCCAAAATCGACACCGCAGAGGATAAAATAAGAACCAATGAGAGTAAGGCAGCGTATCGGAGTTTTGCCTTGATATCCATAATCGCTCCGGTATGATGGTTGATGTGGTGTGAATAGACCGGATCTGGGCCGCAATAAAGCCCGCAGGTCACTCTTTAATGTCCGGTTTTTTAATCAATGTGTCAATACAAAATACTGGAAGAGTTCTCCAGTGTGTTTTTGGTATCTTCCCGATGGATCAGGTCGTGCCGTGGAAAAAAAACAGGGCTGATTAGCGGGTGGGGGGCACAGAACCGCTGTTGTGATTGCTCAGTCCGTATATCTGGGGCTGTGGCAGTGGAATAACCCTGCATATGGTGGGTTAAACGGTGACTTCAAAAAACAGTACGACGTTACTCACTGCAAACCTTAAGCTCATATACCCTGTATTGGCTTGATTTGTCAATGTTTCCGGGGGTGTTTCTTCTGTTCTCTGCAAGGGGCCATGAAGGGTTGCTACAAAGACATTATGAATGTGAGAGGAGTGGGGCGGCTATGGAAAAGATAGCAGATTTCTTATTTGAGGCGGGGATGTTGAAACGAATTCCACGCTCCGGGTATCAGTTTCTGGGGGGTGGGAAGGAGAGCGTTGCCGAGCACTCTTTTATGATTACCACCATTGCTTTTGCCTTGTCCCGCATGGACCGGGAGGTGGATGCCGGAAAACTTCTGGCCATGTGTCTGCTGCATGACCTTCCCGAAGCACGGACGGGTGACCTGAATTATGTCCAGAAAAAATATTGCACCGCCGACGAGGGCCGTGCCATTGACGATCAGGCCCGTGGGCTTCCGTTTGGTGAGGAGTACAAGGCCCTGGTGGCGGAGTTTAATGCATGTGAAACGCGTGAGGCAAAGCTTGCCAAGGATGCCGATCAACTTGCCTTTGTTCTTGACCTGCGGACGCTGATCGATACGGGGCACAACGGAGCCGACAAGTGGCTCAATGTGGTGATGGAGCGTCTTGTAACCGATACGGGCAGACAATTGGCCGATGCCATTTTGTCGAGAGCCTGGGATGATTGGTGGTTGGACGGATATTCAGAGTAAAAGCAACTCCTGTGGAACACTGGGCCTCCGGCAGTATAGCCTGGGGCTTTTTTTGGTTGAGGTGCCTGGAGGCCTTCTGTGGAGGGACAGGAATTAATGATGCGCTGCGTTTGTGTAACTGTCTGAGATTCTATCTCATATGGTGGGTTCGGTGTCGCTTCGCCGGAAGGCCTGGCAGAGAAAAAAAGAGAATGGCTTTAACTTCGTGGCTGTTTCGGCCGATCACAATGGATGCATTCGGGAGTAGGTCAGGCATGCAGGGCGGTTTATCCTGTATGTTGGGGCAGGGGCTGCAAGGGTCAGATCTGTCGCTCAATGATCTGTGGTATGCGCCTGGAGGCTATGGCGCTGAGCGGAATGCAGGCCGGCGTTGAGGGTGTCTTTGTCGAGATGGTCTCTGCGAGCCGAAACGGATGATTACCAGGGTCGAGGCGAAAAAAGGGGGTTGTACCCGATTTTTTCTTCGGGACAAAGGCGGAAGAGATGGAAAACATGGATACGGCAAAAATTCTTTATGTGGACGATGATCAGGATCTCATACAGATCTATACCCGGTTTCTTGAAGGGGAAGACTACAGCCTGAAAACGGCAGAAAATGCCGAAGAGGGGCTGGAGATCGCCCTTGCATTCAAGCCGGATCTCATCATCAGCGATGTGGCCATGCCCGGCATGGATGGCCTGGAGTTCTGCCGAAGGGTTCGGGCATTCGAAGAGCTGAAAGACGTTATCTTCATGCTGGTTTCGGGGATAGACGTGGAGCCGGCGGACGTGGTTGCCGGGCTTGGTGCCGGTGCCGATGAGTACCTTGTGAAACCCTTTTCCCGTGATGAACTTGTTGCCCGGATCGGAACCCTGCTGCGGATAAAAGGGCTAAAGGATAGGGCGGACTGCGCCGATAATTTTTTACAGGACGAACTCCAAAGCCGCGATGCGATGGAGGCCACGCTGGCAGAGCTCAAGGAAGAACTCGCCGGCGAACGGGACGCACTCTCCGGTGCCCTCAAGCAGGTGGCCTCTCTGGTGGATGAACGGCAGAAAGCGGTGGAGCGGGCCGACGCCATGGGCGCCCTGGCCTCACGAACCCTGGACACCTGTGTTGGCATGCTGGTGCATGCGCTGGACGCAAGGACAGGATTCAAACGGGGGCATGGTGCAGATGTGGCGAATCTGGCCGTATCCATTGCGGGGGAGATGGGGGTTGAAGGCGAGACGCTTCAAGCCCTGGAGCGAGCTTCAAGGCTCCACGAGTTGGGACTGCTTTTTGTTTCGGATGCGCTGGCGGGGAAAAACCCCCTGGATTACACCGAATCCGAAGCTGATTTTCTTTCCCAACATCCTGCCCGGGCCGCAGCCATGCTGGCCAAGGTGGAGGGGCTGGAAGAGACCGCACGGATTGTTCAGCATCTGTTTGAGTATCTCGATGGAAGCGGAACACCCCGGGGGGTCAAAAAAGACGCCATTCCCCTTGCCTCGCGGATCATTGCCGTGGCCGATGCTTATGAAAATATTTCGGCATGGCCGGATGGTGGCAGTGAGGGAGATCGTCTCGACAGGCTGGAAGAAGAAGCAGGGACGCGATTCGATCCCAAGGTTGTACACTGTTTGCGAAAGTGTCTGGGACGAAAGCCTGAAACAGAAGCCGGTGACCACGTAGAGATGAGTGTGTTTGATGTGAAGCCTGGAATGGTTCTCGCCTCAGCCATCTTTACCGCAAAGGGCGCCATGCTTTTGCCGGAAAATACGATTCTGACGGAAGAGTACATCAGGCAGATCGCACGCTACAACCGGATCGATTCCCTGGAAGAGACTGTATTTATAAAGGGTTAGGTTGGTGCAGATATGGATCTGGCTTCGATAATAGGTGTTATTTCAGGTGTTGGCTTTACGGTGGCGTGTATTCTCCTCGGCAGCAGCCTGATGCTGTTCTGGAACATGCCGTCTGTCATGATTGTATTTGGCGGCACCATTGCAGCTGCCATGATTGCCTACCCCCTCAAGGAGTTTCTCGGTGTCTTCAAGACCGTGGTCAAGGTCTTTATGTTCAAGATCGAGAAGCCCGAAGATCTCATTAAAACCCTCGTTGAGATTTCCAATAAAGCCCGGAAAGGCGGGCTTCTTTCCATCGAAGCGGACATCAACAGCACCGAAGACCCCTACCTGAAAACGGCCCTTCAGATGACCGTGGACGGGGTGAAAACCTCAGATATCGCCGCGGTGATGCAAAAAAAGATGGAGCTGACGTCACGGGAGCACAAGCTCGGTTACTCGGTCCTCTCCTCCATGGGGGCTTATGCCCCGGCATTTGGGATGGTGGGTACCCTGATCGGTCTGGTGCAGATGCTTGCCAACCTTGATGACCCATCCTCCATCGGGCCGAAAATGGCGGTGGCCATGATTACCACCTTTTATGGCGCCCTCCTTGCCAACCTCTTTTTTATTCCCATGTCGGACAAGCTGAAGCTCAGGAGTGAAGAGGAGATCATGAACATGACCCTGCTTTACGAAGGGGTTGTCTCCATTCGTGAGGGAGAGCACCCAAGGCTCATGGAAGACAAGCTCAATGTCTATCTCACTGGTGGCGCCAAATCTGCAAAAGAGGAGTAGGTCATGGCTGATGAGAACAACTCCGGCACCATGGACGAAGACGCGGCCCCGGCCCTGACCCCCCCTGCCTCCATTGGTGGCGATGATGACGAGAAGGGTGGTGCCCCTGAATGGATGGCCACCTTTGCCGATCTGGTCACGCTTCTTATGTGCTTTTTTGTTCTGCTTTTTGCCATGAGTACCATCCAGGAGGAGACCTTCAAGGAGCTTGTGCAGTCCTTGAAGTCGGCTCTGGGTGTTCAGGAAGTCCCTGAGACCGGCACCCGGGAGGGGCTGCGGATGAATTCCGACAGCGACTCCAGTGAACCCCAGGACCATGCCGTGGATGAGCTGGGCGGGATGGTTCAAAAGGAGATGGAGGAGATCGTCAGCGATGTCCGTGAGCTGATCATGTTCAACAAGCTGGGGGGGCAGGTCCGCGTGGAAGAGACCGAGGACGGTGCCGTGATCACCATTGCCGATATGGTTATTTTCGGGCCCGGAGAATCACGGCTTTCAGAAGATGGCCGCATCGTCATGGAGAAGGTGGCCATGGTTCTTGCCCAGTTTCATTACCCTGTCACCGTGTCCGGACACACGGACGCCATGCCCATGCACACTCAGGGGGATTCCTCCAATTGGGAGCTCTCCACCGGTCGAGCCACAAGCGTGGTGCGATTTCTTATCTCCATGGGGATAGACCCCACCCAGTTAAAGGCCCAGGGATTTGCCCATTACCGCCCGGTTGCCGACAACATGACCCCGGAGGGGCGGGCCAAGAACAGGCGCGTGGAGATCACCTACGAGCGCACCTACATTGCCCGGGCCCTGGGTGGCGGGCTTTATCGCTAAGCGGTCGGCACCATATTTGTTTGTCCTTATCATAACCATTCAGCTTAGTCGTTCCTCCGGCAACCAGCTTTCAGGGTGGCACACCTTGCCGCCGGAGGCCTTTTTTGTCGGGCTGATCAGTTACCACCCCTTCTGTCTTAATCTCCCTGAATTCTCATTTTCTCACGAGATCCATGGCACAGCCGTGTGCTCCATGGAAAGCGGGCTTGCCATGATTGCGGTTGAACTCTCAATTTCTATCGGATAGAATACAAAGTTTTCAAAATATCGCGGGGGCTTTGAAGCCCTTTGTGCCGGTAAGGCCTTTTTCTTACGATTTTTGTGGTGATGGATATGAAACTGAAACTTGATGAGCTTGCCCATGCCCTGGATTTACCGCGGGATACCCTGGAACGTTGGATTCGACAGGGGCGCATTCCGGTGAAGAAGAGTGGCATGGAGTGCTCTTTCGGATATGCGACCTTGAAAAACTGGGCGGGAAAACACAACACGTCCTTCGTCCTTGAAGAGCCCGCCTCTGTGGTTGGCGCGGCACAGGAAGCGGTGACCCTTTCCGGTGCCATGGCCCGTGGTGGCGTGGTTTACGACCTTGAAGGGGGGGATGTTCCGTCCACTCTTCGCGGCATGACAGCCTCCGTGAAGGGTATTGACGAGGACGGGCGGGAGTCGCTTTACCACCTGCTCCTGGAGAGGGAAGAGCTTGCCTCCACAGGGGTGGGGCGAGGCGTGGCCCTTCCTCACCCTCGAACGCCCATGGACTCATGTGGCGCGCCCTCCATTACCACTGTCTTTTTAAAGCACCCCGTTGATTTCGGTGCGGTGGATGACATGCCGGTGCGTGTGTTGTTTTTGATGTTGAGCCCCGATGTGGGTACCCATCTCCAGTTGTTGTCGAGAATTTCATTTTGTGTGCGTGAGCCTGCTTTTCTTCGTTTTCTGGACGGGGTTCCAAGCGAGGCGTCCCTGCTGGAAAAGGTTGCTGAGTTTGAAGCGAAGCTTTGATGCCAGGGTGTACAATGTGGGGGTAACCCAAGGGGCGGAGAGTCGCTCTCTTTACAATGGGTAGGTAATCTGTTAGTCCGGCTGTGTCGGCTTGCTGCCGGCATTCGGTAAGGTTCAGTCAGGAAGACTCCTGACCCGGAGACTTCATGGCACTCCCAGGTGAAAACCGAAAAGGGTGGGATGGAGTGACCGGGTCGAGCGTTTTCAGGGCCGTTTTGCGTCATGAAACCGGAATGCGTTTTGCCTGTGTGCAAGGCGCGTCCAAAATTTTTAGGGATCTTTTCAACATGTTGAAAGGACTGAGCAGTCTGCCGTCAAAGTTGCCGCGTATCCAGCCGGATGATCGGTTGATCTTGATGGTTATGGGTGCGGTGGTTGGTATTGCAAGTGGTTTGGCGGCGTTGGCCTTGAATCACAGCCTGGAGGCGATGCTCGATTTTGTGCATCACCTGAGGGATTACCCCTGGGCCTTTATTCTGCCTGGGGTCGGTGCGGCCCTTTCGGCCATTTTTCTCGATTATGTGATGAAGGAGGGTGCCGGCCATGGTGTGCCGGAGGTGATTTATGCCGTCTCCCGGTATGGGGGACTGCTTCGTCTGCGCTCCAGTATCTCGCGCCTGATCTCCAGTTGCCTGACCATCGGAAGTGGCGGCTCGGCAGGTCCTGAGGCCCCTGTGGTTATGAGCGGGGCGGCCATCGGGTCCAATATCGCCAAGCTGTTTAAGCTTAACGACCGTCAGCGGGTGACCCTGGTGGGGTGCGGCGCAGCAGGTGCCATCGCTTCCATTTTCAATGCTCCCATCGCCGGTCTTGTCTTCGTGCTTGAGGTGGTTCTTGGTTCATGGTCCACCGTCAATATTGTGCCTGTGGCCATTGCTGCGGTGGCGGGAACCGAGGTGAGTCGTTTTTTTAACGGCAACCAGATCGCCTTCAGCCACGGTGGCTTTGATATCGGCGTGGCCGACACCGTTGCCGCGGCAGGGCTTGGGCTGGCCACGGCGCTGTTTTCGATTCTGCTGACCCGTGCCTTGCGATCCATGCACCACGTCTCCGACGGGGTCAAGCTTCCCAAGTGGGGGCGGGCTGCCATTGGTGGTTGCCTGGTGGGGCTTTTGGGGCTTCTCTTTCCTGACGTTCAAGGGGAGGGCTACCACGCCATCCGCGAGATGATCGTCGGGGCCTACAGCGGGGCGTTCCAGCTGGCGGCCATCGCCATTTTTGCCAAGATTCTGGCCACGTCCCTGACCCTTGGCTGGGGTGGTTCCGGTGGAATATTTGCCCCATCCCTCGTGGTGGGGAGTTTTACCGGTCTGGCCTTCTATCGTGGCGTCACCTTTCTTTGGCCTTCCATACCCCTGGTGGGCGAAGGGTGTTTTGCGCTTCTCGGTATGGCCGGGCTTATAGCCGGGATCCTTCAGGCACCCCTTACCGCTATCTTTTTGATTGTTCAGATCACCGGTGGTTACGAGGTGATCCTTCCTCTTATTGTTGTCTCTGCTGTCTCCACCACCATCTGCCACTATTTTGAGTCGGCCTCCTTTTATATGAAAGATCTTGTGGACCGCGGGCAGCTATTGCGTCCCGGCACCGACGCCCGTGTGCTTAACGACCTCTCCCTGGGGGAACTCATCGAAAAAGATTGCCTGGTTGTGACGCCTCAGATGACCCTCCGGGAATTCGTGGGGGTGGTGAAGAGGTCGACCCGCAACCATTTTCCCGTGGAGGACTCCGCAAGCAGGGCCTTTCTCGGGATGGTGGACCTGAACAAGGTGCGACCCTATCTCTTTGACACCATCATGTACGATGCTGTGGTGGTGGAGCAGATTATGGATCGCAACGTGAAGTTCATCTCCTACGGGGACGAGCTGGCAGCCGTGTTGAATACGATGGATACCGAAGGGCTTTTCAGCATGCCCCTGGTGGTGAATCGCCGTTTTGTGGGCATGATCTCCAAGGCGACACTTCTTGATAAGTACCGAAAAGAGCTCATGGTGCAAACCACCGACAACCCTTAATACGGGCAGGAGAGTTATGGATACTCAACTTTTTCACATTTTTCGAAACACGCCCACCGGACGTGAAACCTTTCTTCAGTCCATTTATTTCTGCACCCTCATGGGGGTGGCGCCGGTGGTTTATGTCCCCAAGCACACCAAGTTTCTGATGTACTTTGAAAAGGATGTGGTGCAGGTGGATCTTGACGGGTCCTACCTGACCGCTCCGGAAACCGCAGAAAAACATGCCAAGGCCCTTGCTGAGGCGGAAGGGCTTGATCCGGGGTTCTACAAACCGAAGAACTTCACGGCATCCACCCTGCCGGATATCCCCGTAGACTTTGATTTTATGTGTTGTCCCCGCAGCATCAGTGACCTCACCAGCAAAATCGGGCTGGGCCACATCGGGTCGAGGGTTCGGCGCATTATCCAGTCGGCCCATTTTCCTGTCCTTATTACCAGCCCGTCGTTCCGGAAGTGGAACAGCATCACGGTTTTTTTCGGGGGCTCTGCCAATGCGGTGAATGCCCTTCACCTTGGCTTTCGTATTGCTCGAAAGACCGGCATGAAGGTGCGTCTCTTTACCCAGGTCGAAGGTCGCAAGGCCCGGGATGATTATGAGAAGGTGATCAGGGAAAATGGCCTTGGTGACGATATGGAGCGCTACGTCGACGACTGGCTTCTCTTTTTCGGTGGGAAATTTGAAGAGAATCTCTATGAGGTGCCCCATGACAGCCTTCTGCTTCTGGGGGCCTATGGCCATGGCCTGATCCGGGATATTCTCTTTGGCAGCAAGATGGAGACCATCCAGTCTGTCATGCCCAACAACCTGATGGTGGCCGGTCCCAATTATGTCGATCGGGGGGCATGAGGGGCTGTAAGGTGAACAGCCGTGAAGCCGGGCTCAGCGATGGGCTTGTGGATCAACAAATAAAACACCCGTGTTATTTTTGGTAACTGCTCAGCCTGCCTCCGGCGGCTCTGCCGGGGGGTAAACTTTTGCCAGATCTGAAAGAGAGGGTTTAATAATCTGCCCTCAAGGTAGTTCGATTCAGTGGCTTTGCCACCTTGCCGCCGGATGCTTTTTGGTGTGAACGGGTGCCAGGGTAGATTTTAGGGCTGAATTTGAGCTTTTTCTTGTTTTCGTTGCAGGGCCGGGTGGGCAGGGAACCATCACCGAGCTCAAGCCGCAGGCGGTGTTTTTTTTGTGTGGCCGCCGTCTTGGCAAGGGCACCAATCGGGCTTCAATAAGCCTGAACCAACACCCTCTGTGTGTGTGCTCGGTTTTTTGAATGACGGGTTGTCTTCAGGGAGCCTGGGGCTCTTTTGAATGAAACCGGTGTGTTGTGATGATGTCTTGCGGGCTGGGGCTGGGGGCGCCGGACGTCTCTTTTGAGGGGCCCCTGAAAAGTGTGAGAAAACCCCTTGACAATGAGTGGGGGATGGCGTAAATCTTCTCTCGCTTTTGAAGCAGTATCCCAAACGCAACGGACAACAACTTCCTGTTGGAAAGCTTGTCTGGAAAGCGGGATGCTGGTATAAGGGTTTGAAATGCGGAGAGGTGACCGAGTGGCTGAAGGTGCACGCCTGGAAAGCGTGTGTGCTGTAACAGGTACCGAGAGTTCGAATCTCTCCCTCTCCGCCACACCCCTTATAAAATAAGGAGCAGGCTAATAAGAACAGGTTTTCACCACGTCCTTTCAATTCGGAAGTGGGGCGCCTGTTTTTTTGTTTTTGGCCCTTTGCTCTGCGCGGCCCTCAGCGGTTTTGCAGAGCGTGCGCAGCGTCGACTTTTTTATGACG
>Ga0193953_1001563_pt1 | contig 10423 bp, 12 predicted proteins | sample BB_4_MG_FD_140325 | JGI IMG/M metagenome (GOLD analysis project Ga0193953, IMG submission 140325) | Microbial mat bacterial communities from the Broadkill River, Lewes, Delaware, United States - BB_4_MG | ecosystem: Environmental > Aquatic > Freshwater > River > Microbial mats | place: USA... | reverse complement strand
AGTAGAGATTTGAAAAAAGGACTTGAGATTAAACTATTTGAGAAATTCGGAGAAAGAAATAAAACAGTATACAGATTAATAACTGGGAACAACAATGGCTAAAAAAAAATTGCTACATTTAATGATTAGAATAAACCGACAAACATTCAACAAACGATTTGCTACAACCGAAAAATCTCTGATTTTCCAGTCGCACAAATCTTATAAAAACTCGTTGTAGGTAATTTAAAAGAAGAATATGAAAGTAATAATTAAATTAATTTTATTAACTACACTATTTTATGGATGTAGTGAAAAACAGAATATCGAAGGACTTTGGATTGTCAAAAATGTGAAAATAGGTGTTGAAGAAATGACTCCAAATGCTAGATGGACGAGATTTAATAACGATTTTACTCAACAAACTGGAAATGGATGGTTTCAACATTCAAACGGAATGTGGAAGTTCAATGAAAATACTAAAGAATTATCAATTACAAATACCAATGGTTTGATTGATAAAAATAGTCCTTTTAAAGTTTCTTTTGAGAATAATATGATGATTTGGGAACGAGTTGAAGATGGACAAAACGTAATTGTCACATTAGAGAAAACAGATAAACTTCCTGAAACTTATGGAGATAAGCTATTAGGTTTATGGAAATTAGATAAATCTATAGGAGAAGGTATTTTCTTTGATAAATCAATTGAAAAAAATGACTATTTATTTTTAAGGTGGGATAAAAGGTTTTTAATTAATTCAACAAATGGTAGAATAAATGGTGTGTACAACATTCACGGACACAAACCTGAAATTGAATTTATTCCATATGGAGATAAAATTAAGAGAAGTTTTTGGAAAGTTGAATATGATAAAGAACGTATATCTCTCAAACTTTTAAATTCAGATAGTATTGTAAAAATGGATTTTGTTAGAATATTTGAGTTTCCAAACTAATAAAACTACCTACAACAATGTGATAATTTCACGTGATAATTTCACATTAAGTTTCAAGAAACATTGTTTTTCATCTTAAAAAAGTGTATATTTGGAGTAGATAGGTTTTGATTCATATTCAATGATTTTCAACCTTGGCTAAGAGCTTCCCCCCTACTAAAAAAGGTGAAGTACGAATAGGGGTTTCTCACTATGAAATATTGACTTTTACACAAACAGTCAAATTCATGATTCATAATCATATTTGAATTATACGCTTGTTTTTTTAAACTTGCGTATGGTTATTTGTGACATTCATTTTGACTTATCGGCTCAGGTTTAATTTCACCCTTTGGAAAAATTTGAAATCAGGTTACCACTAAAATCCTTCGGTAACCAAAGGAAGGTATTAGCTCTTTAATTAATAATATTAGTTATTGAGTATGCAGATTAATAACCTTTTAAACAAGTGAATGATGCAGACGAACCAAGAATTTCAGTTGATACATTTAGAAAATTAACAAACGATTTTACAACTTCAACTGAACAAATAGAAGAAATAATAAACAGCTTATATCAATTAAGCATTGTAGTTTATAACAAAGAATATAGTAACGATTAAAAAAAATAAAATGAAAAATTTAGAATATTTTAAAAAATTCAACCCTCTTCCTGAAGAGCCAAAATTAAATAATAACGTTTGGCTTTACACAAGAGTTAGCTCAAAAGAGCAATATGATAATAACAGCAGTATCACTACTCAAAAGTTATCAGCAAAAGAATATGTGACTGAAAATAACTATAAAATTGATAAAACTTTTGGAGGAACTTACGAAAGTGCAAAAGGTGACTTCACAAGAAAGGAGTTTACCAAATTAATAAGTGAAGTTAAACAAAGTAGAAATAAACCTTTTGAAATATTAATATTTAAGGTCAATAGATTCTCTAGGTCTGGTGGTGGGGCTATTGCTTTACTTAATGAATTAATTCATAAATACGGTGTTCACTTAATTGAAATTTCCTCTGGTAAGAATACCACCACACAATTAGGAGAATATGAAATTATGCAAATGCTATTAAGTGCTAAAAAAGAAAATATGGCCAGACTTGATGTAACCATTCCGGGAATGAAAGCATTTATTCGAGAAGGAAACTGGTTAGGAACTGCACCAAGAGGCTACACACTATAAGGCAGAAGAGTTAAAACTCAAGCTGACATACTTGGAAAGCAAGAAATTACCATCAATAATGATGGCAAACACCTTAAGAAAGCTTGGAAATGGAAACTTGAAGTTGAATTAGACCATGTAATTATCAAAAAACTAAATACCTTAGGACTTAACGTGTCAAAACAGTGGCTCAGTCAAATGTGGCGAAAACCTTTTTACTGTGGTATTAGCAACCATAAGTTTTTAGGTGGCGATATCATTAAAGGAAACTGGAAACCTATTGTATCTATCAAAGATTTTAAAGCGATTAACACACTATTAGAAGCTAATAATAGCGGATATAAGCAATCCAAACAACCAATTGAACGGCCATTGCAATCACATGTTTTTTGCGGTAATTGTGGAAGTAAATTGACTGGATATGTGAAGAAGAAAACCATTCACTATTACAAGTGTCAAAATAAAAAATGCACTTGCAAGGACCTTAACGCTAACAGCTCGAAAAAGTCACTTAAAGAAGGTATCCATAATCTATTTGGTGAATATTTAGAACGTTTTGAGCTATCTAATTCTTTAGAATCAGTTTTTAGAGAGCAAATGAAGCTGACAATCGAAAATCAGAATAAAGAAGAAATTCAATTAACAAAATCTCTTGATAGTAAAATTAAAGAGTTGAATGAAAAGTTAACAACTCTGGAGGAAAAATATCTGTTTGATGGTTTCCCTAAGCAAAAATATTTATCCTATAAAACTAAATTAGAATCTGATTTGTTAGAAATAACTGAAGAAAAAACAAAATCAAATGTAGAAATATCGAACCTAGATAATAAAATTGAATCTTGTATTGACATTACTAAAAACGTGAGTAAACATTGGACCTCTGGCGACTATGAGTTTAAAACAAAGCTCCAAAAATTGATGTTTCCAGAAGGAATTGTCATTGAACCCGAAAATAGGCAATATCGAACCTCTAAAGTGAATCAAATATTTTCATTAACATCAAGTATATCAAGGGATAGCGAGCAAAAAAGAAAAAACCCATCAACTAATTTAGTTAATGGGTCTTGCTTAGTAGCGGGGACTGGACTCGAACCAGCGACCTTCGGGTTATGAGCCCGACGAGCTACCTACTGCTCTACCCCGCGATTTGGACTGCAAAGGTACAACCTTTTTTAAATAACTTACAAGTTTTTATTCAATTAAAAATTATAAATATTACCTTTGCCGCCTTAAACATTGAAAATGAAGCACAAAGCAGGTTTTGTAAATATAATAGGAAATCCAAACGTTGGAAAATCCACTTTAATGAATGCTTTTGTAGGTGAAAGACTGTCAATTATCACTTCAAAAGCACAAACAACACGACATAGAATTCTTGGAATCGTTAACGGAGATGATTTCCAAATAATTTTTTCTGACACACCTGGTATAATTAAACCAGCCTATGAATTACAAAATTCAATGATGGATTTTGTAAAATCGGCCTTTGAAGATGCAGATGTATTAATTTATATGGTTGAAATTGGAGAAATGGAATTAAAAGATGAAAAATTCTTTAACAAAATTAAAAATGCAAATATTCCTGTTCTTTTACTTATAAATAAAATTGATAGATCATCTCAAGAAGAAGTTGAGATGAAGTTGAATTACTGGAAAGAAAAAGTTCCAAATGCAGAGGTTACATTAATTTCGGCTTTAGAAAACTTTAATGTTCAGAATGTATTTGATCGAATTATTGAATTATTACCTGAATCTCCGGCATATTATCCAAAGGATCAATTAACTGATAAACCTGAACGCTTTTTTGTAAATGAAGCCATACGTGAAAAAATACTTTTACATTATAAAAAAGAGATTCCTTACTCTATTGAAGTAGATACTGAAGAATTTTTTGAAAGTGAAAAAATTATTAAAATTCGTTCTATTATTATGGTTGAACGTGAAACTCAAAAAGGTATTATTATTGGACATAAAGGTGCTGCATTAAAGAGAGTAGGAATTGAAGCTCGAAAAGATTTAATGAAGTTTTTTGACAAAAAAATTCACTTAGATTTATATGTAAAAGTAAATAAGAATTGGAGAAACGATAAGCGTCAGTTAAGACGTTTTGGCTATAACGAATAACATTTTTAAAATATGCGCTATGAAATAAAAATGATACTTGAAGACTTTTATCATTTTTTAAAAAAACCTTACGAACAATTTAATGAGTCCATTTCTATAAAACAGAAATGGACTATTTTATTGTCCATATTACTTCTGGACTTTGCATTGGTATTTATTTCAGGAGGAATAATTTCATTTATTAATTCATATTTAATTAAATTGGATTCAAACCCTTTAGAAAATAGCTTAAACAATAAAAGTATTATTGAAATATTATTTTTGGTAGTAGTTTTAATTCCTTTTATTGAAGAACTCCTTTTCCGTTTCCCTCTTAAATATGAACGCAATTTATTGTTTCAATTCTTTGATTATTTAACTAAGAACCGAACGAAATTATTTTGGATTAAAAATTTTCGTTTCTTTTTTTATTCATTTGCAACCATATTTGCACTTGTACATCTTTCAAATTACGCCAACAATAGTATTCTGTTTTTTATTATAGCACCTATCATTATATTGCCTCAATTTATCGGAGGTCTTGCATTAGGATATATTAGATTAAGATTAGGTTTTTTTTGGGGTGTTTTACAACATGGAATATACAATTTTGTAGTTTTTGCTCCTCTACTTTTATTTTTTAATGTGAACACGCTTGTTGATATAGATAACTCTGATTTTACACTTCAAATTGAAAGCCTAGAATTTGGATTGGACAATATTTCTGAAATTAAAAGGTATCAATCAGAGATTAATATTGACTCAATAATAGCTACTAATTATCCTCTAAAGTATATTGCTGAAAATTTAAATTCTTCAGATTCTACATTATTAAAAAGTTCTACTCTAATAAATCTTCGGTATATTAATAAAACAAATAGTAAAGATCCAAATGAACTAATTTTAATAGAACTAATAAAAGAATTCAACTCAAAGGAATAAAGAAATTTTACTTATTTTTTCTTTAATGTTTTCATCATAAAATCATGTAACTCGTTCATTTGTTTACGACTAGTAGCTTTACCTATTCTACCTAACACATACATTAATATCCACAAAACAGGTAAAACAGCTGTAACAATTAATGAAAATTTATAATCCGATTTCAACGTCCATTGCACATAAGTCATTATTGCAAACCCAATAAAGGCAACGGCCATTGCAAAATGCACAAACATAAATAAGGTCCATACCTGAGGTTTAGGGCCAAATAATCCCTTCACAATAGACTTTTTATCATTTAGGTGTTCTATTTCAATATTTAGTTGTGGTGACCAGAAATGATTTTCTGCTAAAGGAACATCAATTATAATGTGACTATCAACAATTTTACTGCAGTATTTACAATCTCCATCGTTCAAATTATTTTTAAACTTTTCAATAAGATTGTGTTGATTTTCATCCAATTGAATTTTAAATCTAGGACGCAAAAACACATCACTATTCTTCTGTTCACTCATGAATTGATTTTTTTAGAATGGAAATATACTATTTTTCAATTTATTAGAACTTTATAAGAAGTAATACCCTCATTTTCAAATTAAATTTATGTATTTTTGCAAAAATTTATAAAAATACCCAATGAGTAATATTGTAGCTATTGTAGGAAGGCCAAATGTTGGAAAATCAACGCTATTTAACCGTTTAATTCAGCGTAGAGATGCTATTGTAGACTCAGTGAGTGGAGTTACACGTGACAGACATTATGGAAAAAGTGACTGGAACGGTAAAGAGTTTTCAGTAATTGATACTGGAGGATACGCTGTAGGATCTGACGATATTTTTGAAGAAGAAATTAGAAAACAAGTACAACTTGCCATTGAAGAGTCTGATGTTATTGTTTTTGTAGTTGATGTTGAAGATGGAATTACACCAATGGATACTGAAGTTGCTAATATTTTACGTAAAGTAAAAAAACCAATTTTTTTGGCTGTCAACAAAGTTGACAATGCCATGCGTGCTGCAGATGCAGTTGAGTTTTACAACTTAGGTATAGGTGAATATTTCACTATCTCATCTATAAACGGTAGTGGTACTGGTGAATTATTAGATGCTTTGTCTGAAAAATTAGAAGATGAAGTTGAAGAAGAAACAGAACTGCCACGTTTTGCAGTAGTAGGAAGACCTAACGCAGGAAAATCATCTTTTATAAACTCATTAATTGGTGAAGATAGATTTGTAGTTACCGATATTGCAGGAACTACTCGTGATTCTATTGACACAAAATACAATCGTTTTGGATTTGATTTTAACTTAGTTGATACGGCTGGAATTAGAAAAAAATCTAAAGTAAAAGAAGATTTAGAATTTTATACGGTTATGAGAGCTGTAAGAGCAATTGAACATTGTGATGTTGCTATTGTAGTAATAGATGCAACTAGAGGCTTTGAAGGCCAAGACGAGAATATCTTTTGGCTTGCCGAAAAGAACAAAAAAGGAGTTGTTATATTGATTAACAAATGGGATTTAGTTGACAAGGAAACTAATACCATGAGAGATTATGAAGCACAGGTAAGAAAAGAAATAGCTCCCTTTTCAGATGTCCCAATTTTGTTTATTAGTGCACTTACAAAGCAACGTATTTTTAAAGCTATTGAAACAGCTGTTGAAGTTTACGAAAACAGAAAGAAAAGAATTCCAACAAGTAAGTTAAACGAAACTATGTTGGATATTGTAAAACATCATGGACCTCCTGCTATAAAAGGAAAATTTGTTAAAATTAAGTACTGTATGCAATTACCAACACCAACACCTCAGTTTGTGTTTTTCTGTAATTTACCACAATATGTAAAAGACCCTTACAAACGATTTGTAGAAAACAAATTAAGAGAAATTTACGATTTCTCTGGAGTTCCAATTGTTATATATTTTAGACAAAAATAAAAAAATAGGAGGCTAATTAGCCTCCTATTTTTTTACACTCAATATTACGTTTTAATTTCATATTTCCAAATCAACGGAAAATATTAAAAGCTCAATTATTTGTTTTAGTTTTTAATGTTGTTTTCCTTACTTATAGTCTAGTTATAATTTGTAATTTTGCTGCTAAAATTACTTATCTATACTAAATTAGAATAATATGGAAGATATGATTTTCTACGATAGATTGCAGTTTGCATTTACTATCACTTTTCACTATATATTTCCGCAATTAACAATGGGGTTATCTTTAATGATAGTTTATTTTAAGTGGAAATTTTTAAGAAGTAAGGTCCAAAAATATAACGACGCTGCATTATTTTTCATGAAAATATTTGCCATTAACTTTACAATGGGCGTTGTAACAGGAATCCCAATGGAATTTCAATTTGGCACAAACTGGGCTAAATTTTCTGAATTAACAGGTGGAATAATTGGTCAAACTTTGGCAATGGAAGGACTATTTTCTTTCTTTTTAGAATCTTCATTCTTAGCGCTATTTCTTTTTGGGGAAAAATTAATGGGACAAAAACTTCATTTTTTAACAGGTTTTTTAGTCTTTTTAGGTTCCTGGGCAAGCGGATGGTTTATTTTAGCTACGAACGCATGGATGCAACATCCTGTAGGATATGAAATTTTAGACAATGGTAAGTTTGTTCTTGAAAACTTCTCTGCACTATTTAGCAATCCTTGGTTATTACCAGCATTTTTACACAATCAATTTGCATCTGTAGTTACTTCTGCTTTTGTTGTCTCCAGTATTGGAGCATTTTATATTTTAAGAAATAAAAATTTAGAACACGGTAAACTATTTTTAAAAACCGGTGTGATTTTTGGGTTAGTTGCTAGTTTATTAGTTGCTTTTCCTACTGGAGATTGGAATGCTAAAAACGTAGCAAAATTTCAACCTGCAGCTTTTGCCGCTATGGAAGGTATTTTTGAAACTGAAGAAGCCGGAGCCGAAATTGTACTTATTGGCCAACCAAATATGGTTGAAAAAAAATTAGACAATAAAATTGCTGTTCCAAATATTTTAAGCTTTTTAACCTACCAAGATTGGAACAGACAAATTCCAGGAATGGATCAATTTAAAAAAGAAGAATTACCAGATAATATCCCCGCTTTATATTACTCTTATCATATTATGGTTGGTTTAGGTACAATTTTTATCGGAGTAATGGCGTTGGCAGGTTTCTTTTTATGGAGAAAAAAATTATACACAATTAAGCCGATACTTTGGGTTATTATGTTTTTAGTTCCTTTTCCATACATAGCTAATATTACTGGTTGGTATGTTGCAGAACTGGGCAGACAACCTTATTTAGTATATGGTTTACTAAAAACCAGTGAAGGAATTTCTCCAACTGTTTCTTCAGGAAATACATTATTTACACTATTAGGTTTTGTTGGCTTGTATATGCTACTTGGACTAATATTTTTAGTATTGGTTGGTAAAACTATTTATCAAGGCCCTAAACATATAAAACATTAAATTATGGAACTTTTTTGGTATATTATTATTGCACTTATTTTAGCCATATTCTTTGTTTTAGATGGCTATGATTTTGGTACAGGTATTATTCATTTATTTTTTGCGAAAAAAGAAAAGGACAAACAGGTAGTTGCAAAAGCTGCTGGATTATTTTGGGATTCTAATGAAGTTTGGTTAGTAGCTGCTGGAGGTCTTCTTTTTATGGCATTCCCAACTTTTTACGCCTCCGCATTTAGTGGTTTCTACCTTCCATTAATTATTGTGTTATGGTTAATTGTGTTTAGAGCAATTGGTTTAGAGTTTAGAAGTCAATTTAACAATAGCATGTGGAAATCAATTTGGGATACAGCTTTTGGTGTTTCTAGTTTGTTATTAGCATTATTTTTTGGAATTGCATTGGGTAATATAGTTAGAGGTGTAAATTTAGGAGGTGTTGAAAACGGAATATCTGTTTATGAAGGGCATTACTTTTTTCTACCTTTATGGGATAGTAGTTTTAGTCCTTTAAGTGAACATCCTGGGGTAATAGACTGGTTTACAATAATTATTGGGGTTATTGCTGTTGTTACTTTAGCTATTCACGGTGCAACTTGGATACGCTTAAAAACAAATGCATCAATTAATGAAAAACTAAAAACAGTTATTTTTAATTTAAATATTGTGTTATTTATACTAACAATATTTTCAATAGTTGTTTGGCAAATTGTTAATCCAAATTCATTAGAGAATTTTACGGAAAGACCTTATTTATTAATTTTCCCAATTATTTACTTTACAGGATTGTTTGGATTATTTTTTATTCAGAAAATTAAAAAAGATAGTTATAGTTTTACACTTTCTACACTGCTAATAATTGGAGGAATCACATCTTCTTTAGCTTCGTTATTTCCAGTAATATTACCTTCAACTAATACTGTAAATGAATCATTAACAATTTACAATACAGCAGCTACTAACTACGGATTGTCTGTTGCTTTTAATTGGGGAATTATTGGTCTAATTTTACTTGTAATATATTTTATTATTCAAAAAAGACTTTTAAAAGGGAAAATTGATAAGATGGATTATGGACATTAATAAAAAGTTATGACTGCCACTTTAATTTCACTAATCAGTATTTTTATTGGAATATTAGGAGCTAATACAGCTGGATTTTATTTTAAAAAATATTCTTTTGGTATTATAGGAAATACAATTGCTGGTGTATTTGGAAGTATCTTTTTTATCAAATCCTTAGGAAGATTGGGGTTTGATCCTATATCCATTCTTAAATCAGGCAATATTAATTATATACTATTTATAATTAATTTAATGGTGTCTTTACTTGGAGGAATCACCGCAATAATATTGGCGAAAAAAATAAATAAGTTAATGAATACGAAAAAGTAAGTATTCAAAAAAACTGAATACTTACTTCTTATTTTATTATTTACTTTCTCGGTTATAATATCCTAATATAAACCCTAAAACTATTGACCATACGGCAGCTAAACCTATTTGATAAGGTTTATCTAACATAAATGTAACTGTATGAGCAGGAATCCAGAACCATACTAATGATAGCATTCCTTTGTCAATATTTTTCCAGTTTTTTTCACCAGCAACAACATTATCCAAAAATCTATGAAATATAACTAAAAACAATCCGTATTGTAAATTCATTGTTACAGATACTGTAAATGCTCTACCAAACTTTCCAAGTTCTGGAACTAAATTATGAGATACTAAACCATCAACAAACCCTTGAAAACCAACAAAGGCATATTTTATAGTAATAGCAATAATTGCCCATTCTAACATTTTTAATAAAACAACATGCCATTT
>Ga0193953_1001558_pt1 | contig 10436 bp, 10 predicted proteins | sample BB_4_MG_FD_140325 | JGI IMG/M metagenome (GOLD analysis project Ga0193953, IMG submission 140325) | Microbial mat bacterial communities from the Broadkill River, Lewes, Delaware, United States - BB_4_MG | ecosystem: Environmental > Aquatic > Freshwater > River > Microbial mats | place: USA... | reverse complement strand
GAATATCCATTAATCAAATTAGATATCTCACACAAATCGCACCCATTCTTTACTGGAATTGTTCAGTTCGTGGATACTGCGGGTCGTATTGATAAATTTAATACTCGTTACGGTAAACGTAAGAAGTAAGATCTATTATATAAGATTAGTGAACCTCTCGTTAGCTCGGGAGGTTTTTTTTGTGGCTCAATCTTTGCCGCATTGGAGCCAAGAATTATCTTTATATCGTGAAATTGATTTTTAAATATTTTGTCGTCCTGATATGCTTGTTTTTCACAAGTGAAACACTCTATGCATCTAGAATAAAATCAGGGTATGAAGCCTTACTTGTTAAGGACTATTTTAAAAGTCAAAACAAACTGAAAAAGGCGCTTAAATATAATACTTCAACTGCTGCGTTTGGCTTGGCTACAATCTATTCTAGAAATGATAATCCATTCTACAATATTGATTCTGCATATCATTATGCTAACCTGTCTGATTCTACTTGGTCTTTAACGAAGGAAAAGAAGAAAGCAAAATGGGCAAAATATGGATGGACGCAAAAAGGGATTGATTCTCTTAAAGTATTTGTGAGCTCACAATTTTATAACCTTGCAAAGAAAGATCACTCAATTGAAGGTTATACTAAGTTTATTTCTGAACACCCTTGGTCTATTGAATTAACTCAAGCAATTGATACGAGAGATTCATTGGCATTCTTTGAAACAGTGAATATGAATAGTGCGGCTTCTTATGATTCGTTTATGCGTTCATACCCAAATAGTAAGTATTCCGCATTGGCAGAAGATAATTTCTATAACTCACAATATCACGAACATACAAAAGGAGATTCTCTCGAACTTTACCTCAGTTTTATTGATTTGTATCCAAATAGTCCAAAACGTGCGGATGCAGAAAAACGTGTGTTTGAATTGGTTACTTTGCCTAATACTTCTGAGGCGTATGAAGATTTTGTAATCAATTATCCAGATTATAGTTTTAACGCAGTTGGTTGGGATCAGTTTTATCAGGTGTATCTATTTGATTATTCGCTTGAACGTAAAATTGAATTTCTTCAAAAATTTCCAGATGCTAAAAATAAGCTGTTTGTCCAATCAGATATTTTAATGACGGACTCACTGTTTTTACCAAATTTGAATAACTCTAAATATGGTTTCTCGAATTATGAAGGGAGAACTATCATTGAAGCTGAATATGATTATGTTGGGGCTTTTTCTGAAGGTCTGGCAACTGTGGTGAAAGGAGAGCTTCAAGGTGCGATTAATAAATTAGGTCAACTTCAAATTCCTATTCAGTATGAGGCGGTCGGAGCTTTTCATCAAGGAAGAGCAATGATCGAATCTAATGGAAAAGTAGGGTTGATTGATCGAAATAACAAACTGATTCTTCAAGCAGAATACGAAGATTTAGGAGACGCCACTGAAGGTTTGATATACATTCAAAAAGAAGAGAAGTATGGCTATGTCGATTTGAATGGGAATCTCGTTATACCTGAATTGTTCGATGAAGCATTCGATTTTAAGAATGGACGTGCAATCGTTGAGATTAATGGGAGTTTAGGGATGATCAATTCAAAAGGCGATTTTGTTATTCATGCCGAATATGATAACCTCCGAAAAATTAATGATACACTTTATGTTTGTTCTAAAGATGGTAAACAAGGTATTCTAAACCCAGAGGGTCACTTGATTATTATTCCAACTTATGACCAAATTGGTTCATTTAGCGATGGATTGGCATTGGCTACTAAGTCCGATACATTGATCTATATCAATGCTAAAGGTGAGGTCGTGTTGGATAAGGGGTATAAAATATTTCCAAATTACTTACTTAAAGGTGAGTTTAATCGTGGTGCGGCCATTGTTTATAAAAAAGGGAAATATGGTCGTGTGAACTTGAAAGGGGATGTGGTAACTGACATCATATATGAAAATCTTGGCTTAAGTGAAAAATTTATTCCTTTCCAAAAAGAAGGAGAATGGGGATTGATGAGTATGTCCAATAAAGTGCTTATTTCACCTATGTATGAATCAATTGATGTTTATGAAAACAAGTTTGTAGTGGCAAGCCTTGATGATTCTATTGGAATGCTTGGAGTAAATGGCAATGTTTTGATTCCTTTTGAGTTTAATGAGATAGAATGGTTAATTGACGATTATGTAAAAGTCCAAAGGGATAATTACTATGCTTTATTTAAGGGCGGTAAGCAATTAACACCATTTGATTTAACATTGATTGAATTGTTTAATGATGAATTCGTATCTTTATTAGGAGAGAATCAATTGAATTATATCAACATTGCAACAGGTGAGTTGGTATTTAAAAAAGAAGTAGGTGAGTAATTTTTTAGATTTAATAGACAAATATAAGTTCGGGTTAATTGCAACCCTAGCGGTATATATGGCTATTTTTATCTACCTCCAAATGGATTCATATACGCAATACTTTCCGATTGAACCATTTCATGAAGGTTCGCATGTCGAGGTTCCTGAAGATGATATTAAGTTGAGACCAGAGAATATTATGGTTCCTTCTGATTACAATGCTGATGTAAAAAACATGGCCCGTGATGTAAATGATGATCGTCAAAGAGCCAACGAAAATTACAGTGAGAATAGAACCGTTGCAGATGTTGAAGCTCAATATAGAGCTTTAGAAGAACAGATGTATCGTGATGCGGGTGGGGAAAAAACACGTGAGGAAATCCGAAAGGATATGAGTAAACGTAAAGCAGAAGCTACAGCCGTTGCAGCTGCGAATAATAAACCGCAACCTGCAAAAGTTGGAGGTGATGTGGCTTATTCTGGTAATGTAATGGTAGATTGGTCCTTGTCAAAACGTTCTCCTCATCAAAATAATAACTGGTATGTTCGAAATCCTGGATATACATGTGGGCATGGCTCTTCAGGAACTATTACTGTAATTATTAAAGTAAATCAAAATGGTGATGTAACCACGGCAGATTATGATCCTTCGCAATCAAGTGGCGGCAACGCATGTATGATTGAACAAGCGGTGAAATACGCTAAAAAATCGCGTTTCAGCTATTCAGCTTCTGCTGATAAAATTCAAACAGGTCGAATCTCTTATACTTTTATATCTCAATAATGAGGGACCTTATTCGTAAACTGACTCCACAATTCCTTTTGGAACTGTATCGAAAATCGAAGAAAAATCAACGAAATAAAGCATTGGAAGCTCACCGCAAAGCCGGAGATGTTATCACACAAGATTCGTTAGAGCAAGATATTCGTAATTGTGGAATTAAGGCAGGCGACACTGTTTTGGTGCATTCAAGTCTTTCTAAAATTGGATTTGTGGAAGGGGGACCTAAAACGGTGGTTAATGCTTTATTAAATGTCATAGGTTCCGAGGGAAATCTATTAATGCCAACTTCACCTAATGCAGGATTGCAATTGGAATACATCAAAAATTTAGCCGTTTTTGATGTCGCAAAGGATAAGTCAAAGCTTGGGGCAATTTCAGAGTACTTTAGAACATTGCCTAATTGTTTGCGAAGCGCTCACCCAACAGAACCTGTTTCTTGTTTGGGGCCTGATGCGCAGTATTTCACCTCCACACATTTTGGTGAGGAGACGCCGTATACCAGCAATAGTCCATTTTATAAAGTAAGCGAAAGAGGAGGGAAGATTCTCTACCTTGGGGTAACGTTAGATAATGCAGGGACTAACTTGCATACTTTAGAGGATGCGGTGGAAAATTTTAAATACCCAGTGTATTTCAGGGATGCGTTTAAAGTTCAGGTTGAATTTCCTAATGGTGAGCTGAAAAAGATGACAACGAAAGTCCATAATCCGGAGCAATCTGCAAAGCGAAAGTGTGATGGATTAATTCCATTATTTACAGAAAAAGGACTCTTGGTAGAAAAGAAAATAGGTCAAGCGAGAACTCTTGTGGTTGATGCAAAATCAATGCTGGAAGTTATGATCGACGAATATAAAACGAATGGTGTAACGATGTACACTCCACAGGGAGAAAGGAAATAGTTACTTTTGAAATTAAACACATTAATATGAGCACAATCAACTGGAAAACGGTAAAAGAGTATGAAGACATCACGTTTAAAGTGGCGGATGGCGTTGCAAGAATTGCATTTAATCGCCCTGAAGTTAGAAACGCATTTCGACCAAAAACGGTAGATGAATTACTTGAAGCCCTTATTATTTGTCACGAACATGAAGAGGTTGGCGTTGTGTTGATTACTGGAGAAGGTCCTTCCCCGAAAGATGGAGGATGGGCGTTTTGTTCTGGTGGTGATCAACGTGTGCGTGCTAAAAGAGGTTATGCTGGCTTAGATGGAAAGAATAAATTTAATATCCTTGATGTACAACGTCAGATTCGATTCATGAATAAGGTAGTAATCGCTGTGGTTCCTGGTTGGGCTGTAGGTGGTGGACATTCATTGCACGTAGTGTGCGACATGACGTTAGCAAGTAAAGAACATGCGATTTTCAAGCAGACAGATGCGGATGTTGCAAGTTTCGATGGTGGATTTGGTTCTGCTTATTTAGCAAGACAGGTTGGACAGAAAAGAGCACGTGAGATTTTCTTCTTAGGATTTGATTACTCAGCGCAAGAAGCATACGAGATGGGAATGGTAAACAAAGTTGTTCCTCATGCTGAATTAGAGCAAACTGCTTACGATTGGGCACAAGAAATCATGACGAAATCTCCAACAGCTATTAAAATGTTAAAGTTCGGATTTAACTTAATCGATGATGGTCTGGTTGGACAGCAAATCTACGCAGGTGAAGCAACACGGTTGGCTTACGGTACAGAAGAGGCAGAAGAAGGGCGTAATGCTTTCTTGGAAAAACGAAAAAGAGATTTCTCGAAGTTTCCTAAGTTTCCATAAATACAGGAGTAGCTTGATTAATTTATTACTTATAATAACAACGTTTATTGGAGCGGGTTTAATACTTGGTTTAGGAGTTTTAAAGTTCTATGAACAGTATGCTTTTTTACATGATATTGCATGTTTTAAGGATGTTCAAGGAAAGTCTGAAGCTTGGTTTGGAAATAACCTAGTCTTTTTAGATTTGAGTTTTAAGACTAAACTTTGGATTTTTTTCCCGATTCCTTTTCTTAAACCTGTTGAAATATCTCGTTTTGATAATGATAAGAAGTATTATGGAAGGTTTAATAGACTTTCGTTATTGATTCTTTCATCAATATTATTGTGTGTCTGTTCCGTGTTTTTACTTGTTCATTTAGATTATTATGAGGTTGTGGGCTAGATTTAGTTCAATTCTGAACAAACGCCATTGCTTCAAATCCGTTCAATCGCAGAAATAATGAACGCTTGGTGGAATTGCGATGCGTAGCATAACGCATGAATCCAAGAAGTGAATGTTGCGAAGCAATTTCATAGATTGAACTTGAGTTTTTGTTTCTTTTTTGTCAAGAAAAAAGAATAGAAAGAAACGTTAAAACGAAAACATTAAAACATTAAAACATTAAAAAAGGCAGTTCAAATATGACTGCCTTTCTTTTTCTAGTTTGATTCTTGCTAAACCAAAATAGCTAAACCATTTGTTAGACGATGCTCAAATCAACGCCTTACAAATTTATTTTTTAAAATTATCCGCAACGATTAAATCCTTCGTTCCGTGACCCCAAGAATAGAATCCTTCTCCAGTCTTAACACCTTTTTTTCCTGCCATTACCATATTAACCAATAAAGGACATGGAGCGTATTTAGGATTACCGAATCCTTCGTAAAGTACTTCCATAATTGCCAAACAAACATCTAATCCGATGAAATCTGCCAATTGAAGTGGTCCCATTGGATGAGCCATACCAAGTTTCATAACTGTATCAATTTCTTCAACCCCAGCAACACCTTCGTGTAATGTGATAATTGCTTCGTTGATCATTGGTACCAAAATTCGATTAGACACAAAGCCTGGAAAATCATTTGCCTCAACGGGTACTTTGCCCAATTTCTTTGAAAGATGCATTATTGTTTGAGTGACTTCATCTGTAGTAGAATAACCTCGAATAATCTCAACCAATTTCATAATTGGAACTGGATTCATAAAGTGCATTCCGATTACCTTATCAGGGCGACTAGTTACAGCAGCAATCTTTGTGATAGAAATAGAAGAGGTGTTTGATGCTAAGATTACGTTAGAATCTGTTACTTCGTCTAAGTTTTTGAAGATTTTTAATTTCAAATCAACATTCTCCGTAGCAGCTTCAACCACCAATTCAACTCCTTGAACCCCAGCCTTCATGTCAGTGAAAGTTGTGATGTTCGCTAAAGTTGCGTTTTTGTCAGCTTCAGAAATTTTCTCCTTGGCTACTTGACGGTCTAAGTTCTTTGTGATTGTTGCTAATCCTTTATCTAAAGAGGCTTGAGCGATATCGATTAACGATACTTTATATCCAAATTGTGCAAATGTATGCGCAATGCCATTACCCATTGTTCCTGCTCCAATTACTGCTACGTTTTTCATTATATTATTTTTTGTTTGACTTCAATTGTATACTTACAAAGATAATATTCCTATTAGAATGATTGAATACTTATCTTTAATCTATGGAAGCGAAAAATGTTCCAGTGGTTTTATATGATGGTGATTGTGGTTTTTGCAATCGTTCGGTTGCTTGGGTGATGAAACGCGATCAGTCGAAGAAGATTCATTTCGCTGCTATACAATCTGATTTTACAAGTGAACTATTTAAAGAGAGAGGGTGGGAGCAACCTGATTTAAGTACGTTTTATTTTGTGGAAAATGGCATCTTACTTCAAAAATCGAATGCAGCTTTGAAGGTGGCATCTTATTTCAAATTTCCGTATGCATTGTTGGTCGTGTTTAAAATTGTCCCGCGATTTATCCGTGATGCAGTCTATGATTTCATAGCGAAAAGGCGTCAGAAGATTTCTAAAGGATTTTGTGTGATGCCTACTGAAGAAGAGCGCACTCGATTTATTCGTTAGTTGTGAAATGTTTTGAAGATTGATAGTAATTCATCGGGTGGAATGATTTTATTGTCGTAATCATGCATCCTTTTTAATACTTCATTCGTCGCTGTAGGTAATAATCCCATACGAATCCCTAGGTCTTTTATTTGTGTGATTTCGTTCTCACTGATGTCTAGATCAACATTCATTAGTAATATCAATCGTTGAAACTGAATAATGCGATCCGCTTCTAATTTTGGTGGCGTGAACTCAATGTATTCATCAAATAGTCGTTTAAAATCATTTTTGCCAATTCCCATTTGTGCGGCGATTGAAATCAGGAAATGAAACTCAATTTCACGTACATTTTTGTCTGATTTAGCAAGCTTGATTAATTCCGACATTAAACTCAATTTCTCTTCGGTTTTGGTGGGGATTTTCGTTTCACCGTGATTGAAAAAATCTAAAGTGATCTTACAGACTTCATTCAAATGTTTCGGCAAAGCATTACTTTCCCAAGGTTGACTTGATCCAAACGTATGTTGTGCACCCGCAATACGAATCAATTTAGTTTTTAGCCATGTCGCAATTTTTTCCCCCTCCTCAATCCTAACGGAAACATCTTTATCGCCATGTATTACTAGGGTTGGAGTTGTGGAGTTTTTGCAGTATTTCTTAATGTCTAGCCGTTGCTCATATTTTAAATAGCTTTCATATTGGGAGTAGCTGTGCGGCATCGTTTGTTTGGTTCTTCCATTATCTCGATAGTAAAAGCCATGTTCTTTCCATTCTATTAATGCATCTCCTTTTGGGAAACGTTCTGCAATAGAGCAAATTCCTGCCCAACTTACAATCTTAGATACAAAACCATTTGAAGATTGAAGTAAGGCAATACCACCCCCGCGAGAATGACCTATAATATATATTTCTGGAAGCGCTTCAAACTCAGCTTGAACAATGTTTGTGATTGCTTCAAAGTCTTGCAGCTCTTTCAAATAGTTGTTTTCTGCAAAGGATGCTAAATCATCAAAGTCAATTGGGTTTTCTAATGTTCCACCATTGTGACTTACATTATACTTCAAGAAACCAAAGTCATTATCCGTGAAAAATTCTTCCACCAAATCCCAGCAACCCCAATCTTTATAGCCCATATAACCATGGATAAAGATGATGAGTTTGTTGTTCCAATTGACAGGGGTTTTTAAGTCGAACAAACTTTTCTTATTATCTGCACCTGAATAAATAGCATTTTTAATGTCTCTCATGAAGTCGTAATTGTTATGAATCAACTTATTTGAAAGTGCTTAAAATAGTCAATTTATTCAAGTTGTTCTGTATCACTTTGTATTCTTTGTTTACTAGTTTATACCTAGTACTTTTCTTATATTAGCGACTAAATTCGAATTAATGAATGTCATTAAAGTTCTTCTTGTTTTCTTCTTGTTATCCAGTTGTGGTAATGAAATGGGGAATAAAGTTGTTGGTGGTAACTTATCTGTCTATTATCTAGAAAGTTCAGATAAAGATAAGGCCGAATCAATTGCGCGATATTGGAAGAACAATGATTTCATCACAACGCAAAAACAAGATTTACAATTGGTTCAATATCAAGACGGATATGAATTGCGTTTAATTGCAAGAAACCCAGACAGGGTGAAGCAAATGCCGTTTAATGAACGTAAATTATTAATTGACCTACAAAAGGAGTTAATGGATAGTTTAAATTTGAATGGTTTACAGTTGGTCTTATGTAATTCAAAATTCGACCCCATTTTTAATATCAATCAATGAAAATATCAGCATCAATTTATAGCGATAAAAAGCGTTCTTTAACAGAGGTTATTCAAGACCTTGTGGATCATCAAGTAGATTTACTACACGTAGATTGTAACGATGATTTAAGTGTTTTTGACGACATTAAAACGATTAGAACTTTGTGTAATATTCCGATCGATTTACATATCATAACAGAACATCCTTCAAAATATTACCAGCTACTTGAAGAGAACCCGGTTGAATATGTAACATTTCAATACGAAGATTTAAAAGAACCTCTAGAAATTCCTGATTCTGTACCAGGAAAAAGAGGAATCGCTGTTATTACACCAACTCCAGTTGCAATCTTTGATGCATATTCTGATTTTGATTTCATTTTAATTATGGCAACTATACCTGGACAGAGTGGAGGGAAGTTTGATACAGTCAATTTCACCAAAATCCGTGAGTTCGGTAATAAATATCCAGGAAAATCAATTCACGTTGATGGTGGAGTAAACGCAGAGGTTTCCTTCATTATTCGAAATATGGGAGTTACAAGTGCAGTTTCTGGTTCGTATTTGTTTAATGCCGCTAGTATTGGAAATGCATTGATGAATCTTACAAAACGTGAAGTGGAGTCTCATTTTTCAGTAAGCGATTTTATGATTCCAATCGAAGAATCACCAACTGTTAAGAAGACTAACATTGATTTGAAAGGAGTATTGGAATCCATTGATCAAGGTAAATTGGGTTTTACACTTGTTTTAGAGGATAAGAATAAATTCGCAGGATTGGTCTCAAATGCTGATGTAAGAAAAGGTTTGTTGAAAAATATTGAAAATTTTAACAGTTTATCGCCAGAAGAGTTAATTAATTCTTCGCCAGTGACAATCAACGATTCAGCAACGGTTCTTGAAATGTTGCAATTAATAAAAACGAGTACATTCCCAATCCTTTACCTTCCTGTGGTTAATGACAAAGGTTTTGCGAAAGGAATTGTTACTTTTGTCAACCTGATTAAAGGAGAATTATGATATTACACCTAAAACAAACCATCACTGAATCACAAGCAGTTTCTATTGCTGAGGATTTAAATGCTTTTCATTTTGTTTCAAACGGAACAAATGTGCTTGTTACTGGATCTGGAATGAAAGAAGTTCCTGCGTCAATTGAAAATGATGTAGATGAATTTTGGGTATTCGATAATGACATTCAATTGGCATCGAAAAAATACCGTTCTGAAAAGAGAGAAGTTAAAATTGGAAACACCGTTATCGGTGGAAATACTAAAAATACAATCTTAATCGGAGGACCGTGTTCCGTAGAGTCGGAGGATCAAATTCGTGAGTCAGCTGAATTATTGGTAGATATGGGGTTGACAACACTTCGTGGTGGTTGCTATAAGCCTAGAACAAGTCCTTATTCTTTCCAAGGATTGGGACATGAAGGGTTGATGCTTCTCGCTAAAATGAGATCAGAATTTGGATTGAATATCATTACTGAAGTGCGTGATGCAACGCATGTTCACGATGTAATTGAACATTCAGATGTAATTCAAATTGGTGCGAAAGCCATGTACGATCAAGGTATTTTGCGTGCCTGTGCCAAAACTCAAAAACCTGTTTTGATTAAACGCGGTTTTGGAACAACATTGAAAGAATTTGTTCAAGCCGCTGAATTCGTCCTGTCTGGAGGAAATCCGAATGTCATTTTATGTGAAAGAGGTTTAAGAACTTTTGAAACAAAT
>Ga0193953_1001556_pt1 | contig 10439 bp, 9 predicted proteins | sample BB_4_MG_FD_140325 | JGI IMG/M metagenome (GOLD analysis project Ga0193953, IMG submission 140325) | Microbial mat bacterial communities from the Broadkill River, Lewes, Delaware, United States - BB_4_MG | ecosystem: Environmental > Aquatic > Freshwater > River > Microbial mats | place: USA... | reverse complement strand
TTTGCCCCGAGGAACGAGGGGCGAAGCGCATTCGCAACCTGCTTTCAAGGTGGCACACCTTGCTGCCGGAGGCACGATTTTGACCCTTCCATTTGCCTTGACAAGGCCCGAGCCGATCCCTTAGGGTATCCAAGCTCGCTACAGGCGACCCATGAATCACCCCAGCAAAAGGACAGCGTTCCATGACAGTGACCCTCTCCATCGTGGGAAAATCGGGTTCCGGAAAAACCACCCTGATCACACGGATTATTCCCCTGCTTCAGCAAAAAGGAATCCGCGTCGGAATCATCAAGCACACCGCCCATGGCTTTGAAATGGATCATGAAGGAAAGGACAGCTGGAAGCATCAGCAGGCCGGGGCAGATGCTGTGATGGTGGCCTCGGATACGGCCTATGCGCTGGTGAAAAAGGTGACGCCGGTGCGTCTGGAAGAGCTGGAAAGACAAATGGCGGATCTGGATCTCATCATCACCGAAGGGTACAAGGGCTCGGATCGCCCCAAAATCGAGGTGCACCGAACCGCCACAGGCAAGGCGCCCCTCAAAGACCTGAAACTTCTTGTGGCTCGGATCACGGATGCCCCTCAGGATGACGACCTTCCCACCCTGGACCCCAGTGACGCCCAAGGGGTCGCAGACTTCATCGCCACCACCTTTCTTTAAAAACAGGCCCCTTCTATGCCCTAAGCGGGAAAAAACACCAAGCCTCCGGCGGGCAGGTGGGGGCACCTGCAAACCCTATGGCGAATGCGTGGAGTCTGTCATGGCTTCCTCGCTGCCAGGGCATTCGCGTGAAAGGTGACATAAGGCAACCCATTTCGGGAAGAGACCTGTTTTATTCTTCAGAAGCACAGGCCGAATAGTGCCTTAAAGTGGGGTTGACTTTGCCCGGATTAACTCCGGCGGGTCGCTTTTTGAAATGAGCTCCAATAACTTTCCGGTTGCAGCCCCGTTGGGGCTAAGCGGCAAAAGGAGATATTTGTGCGTTCATTCGAATACTGTTGGTAAACCTACGCCTTCGAATGAACTGAAATCAACCTCAAAACCTGTTTGTCAAACTTTTCAAAAGTTTGGCCCCCGGCAGGGCCGCCGGAGGCGACTTTGAGCTGAATAGATACGTTTTTTAGCCTTCTTCATCCAGCCCGAAGGGTGCTTCGTGGTTTACGGCCGAACGCCGGCATCGGTTCCCCTGACCTCCGGCCCGGGAGGCAGGTTGCCCTTGATAAGAATATTCTTCTTCAGGGACTTCACCACCCCATCGATGTGCTCCACCCCCACCCGAATCTCCTCAATGCCTTTCACCGTCGTTTCCGTAATTGTGGGAACATCGCGGCTCCCCTTCTCCACATTGTCCAGGATCTGTTTCAGAACGGCGATGTTGTTTTCGATCTCCACGCCAATTTCATAGACCTTTGTCAGGTCCCGGTCCACAAGATCCACGGTGTGGGGCACCTTGTCCACGGCCACGGCCAGGCTGTCGAGGATCACCCCCACACGAACCTCCACGGCGGTAAGGGAGTTGTTGATACTGGTCAGGGCCGAAAAGAGGGGCCCATCAGGGTCCTTGAGCAACATGGCCACATCCGAGACATCCTGCACGGCGCGGATCACCTTTTTGGCCGTCTCCTCCACCTCAAACTCCGCCAGAATATCGGACACCGACTTCTGCTCTTCGGACATGATCTCTTCTCCGGCTTGGATCTCAAGGGATTCCGGGGTACCGGGTGTAATGGAGATGTACTTGTTGCCGATAAAGTTGACGCTTTGAACCATGGCAACAGAGTCCTTTCGAATACGCGGGGCGTATTCGGCAAAAATGGACATCCTCACGTGGACCACGTTGCCAACCAGGGTTACCTCCTGAACCTTGCCGATATCGGCATTAAAGAGCTTCACCGCCGCATTCTTCTCCAGGTTGTAACTCTCTTTGAAAGTCGTATAGTAGGTCACCTTCTCCCGAAACCAGTCCTTGCTGCGACCGATGGTCAACACGGTCAGGGCCAGCAGAACCATGATGGACAGCATAAATGCCCCCACCACCTTTTCCCGGGTATCATAGCGTACAATCATGGGACCAGCTCCTTGGACAGGGTGCCATTTTCAAGGCGGAGGGTCAGCGGTTTCAACTCTTTGCCAAGCCCTCTGTAATTGGTTGTGTAAACAAAAACGCCCCCCCGCGAAAGGAGCTTGCGGATCTCGCCGATAAAAAGGGAGAGATACCCCCGCCCCACAAACTCCTCGGGGTACTCCGCCAGAAAGAGGGTCGGCTCCTTGAGGAGTTCCCGGACCACAATGGCCCGCCTCTGCTCCATGGCACTCACCAGCTCCGGACAGAAGGGAAGGGCCGCCTGGGTTCCGAAGCCCTTCACCAGGGACTCTTTGAGCCCCTGGTGCCTGGGGATGTCTGTGTCGTTAAAATAGTTGGCCTGGTAATCCAGATTCTCCTCCACGGTACGGTTTCTCACCATGGCCGCCATGGGATAGAGGTAGCCGATGGTACGCTTGACGTCGAGGAGCTTTTCATACCGTGTAAAGGGCAACTTCACCCCATTGAAGCGGTAGGTTCCACGCCAGGGCCAGTCCAGGGTGGCAAGGCACCGCATCAGAAGGTGGGCACTGGCAGGGCTGTCGGAAACCAGTTGAACCGCAGCTCCACGGGGCAGGGTAACATCCATGTCCGTCAGGGAGAGCCCCTTCCAGGAATCATTCACCGAAACACTCTTCAGCTGAACCAGCGGGTTGTCTGCTGCGTCGGTTTCACCTGGGGCAGGGGTCGACATGGGCATGGTGTCCTTTACAGATAAAAAACAATGGAGACAAAGGCGTTTACAATCATGCAGACAAAAAAGCTCTCCACAGACGCCTGGGAGACACTCACGGGAATCCGGGAGACCTTGCGGACGGTGGTGTACCCATGAAAAAGGCTCACCACTGTAATGATCAACCCGAAGAGCAGGGCCTTGACCAGGCTCACCACGAGGTCGGTACCGCTGATGGCCCTGGCCACCTCGAAGAGAAAGTTATTGCTGCCCTGGCTGGTGGTAACCCAGGTAACAATATGCCCGCCGAGCAGTGCGGCAAGGTCAAAGACGACAAAGAGACAGACCACCGCCGAGGTGATCCCGGTAAAGCGTGAATAGGAGAGAACCCACATGGGGTCTACCCCGGCCATCTCCATGGCTTCGATCTCATTGAAGACGGTCATGCAGCTCATCTCTGCGGTGACGGCCGTGGCCGAGCGAAGAATCACAACCAAAGCGGTGATCAGGGGACCGATCTCACGGATAATGAGAATCACCGCCGCCTTTCCGAGCTCCAGATCCCCGGAAAGCTTCGAGAACTGGATGATCATCGCGCTTCCCACGAGAAGAGCCAGGGGGATAATAAGAGGCAGGGCCTGAACGGCTGTAAAGTAGATCTGTTCTATCACCGCCCTTTTTACCTGACGGCGGCCATTCTTCGGGCGCCTCACCAGAAGGGTCAGAATACGAAAGGTAAAGGCGGCTCGAACAAAGGACTTTCCCATCAGGTCAAGGGTTGTTCGCCCCACGTAACCGCATGTGCGTCCGATCCATTTCAAAGAAGGCCCCTGTGGATTGGTTGTCAATATCATCAATATCCGGTACTCTTGTTGTGCCGGAAAAGTATAGTCAATTCAATTGACAAAGATCAACCGATTTTAAACGTCCCAGCCCGGAGGGAACCCACTCCATGATTCGATTGAAATACCTTGTCACCCTCTGCCTTCTGCTCTGTTTTGCCCCGGGCCTTTCCGCGCAAACAGAGTCTAATTCCGGCCTCTTCGAGGACGCCTCCGCCCTCCTTGAAGAGGGCAATGCCCTTGACGCTGCGGCCCTTTACAGGCGGATTCTGGAGGGCAGCTCAGACCGGGAACAAAGGGCCAGGGCGCTTCTTTTTCTCTCCACCCTTTACAGCCGCAACCTGAACCTTCCCGACACGGCGGTGGCCTGCCTCGAACAGATCGAAACCACCTACCCGGACACCTCGGTGGTCTCCGATGCCCGATTTGCCCTGGGGGTCGTCACCTACCGGAGCGGTCGCTTTCGTCAGGCGGTCACCCACTTTGAGCGGTTTATTAAACTCTACCCCGACCACATGCGCAGCTCCTCTGCTCGCGCATGGCTGAGGGAGGCTGAAGAGCTGGCAGGCGAGAAGCCCACAGGCAGTCCTCAAAACAAGGCCATGGACCAGCTTCCCGACACGGTTCGGGTCCTGATTCGCAACGATGTGGCCAAGGTGCTTCTCGGCAAAGCCGGGGAGCCCATTGCCGTGTTGCGAGACGGGGTACCGCTCTTTGAAGGAGACGGGCCTGTGGCGGTAACCCTTAAAAACAAAGAACTGATCCTCAACGGAGTGGTTGCAGGCAGCCGGCCCCTGACGGTCCGCCCCCAGGGCACACGCCCCCGGGTGGACGGCCAGGCCTACCGGGGGAAAGTGACCCTCTGGCCGGATGCCAAGGGCGTCTCCGTGGTCAACACCCTTGGCATCGAGCCTTACCTCTACGGCGTGCTTCCCAAAGAGATGAGCCCCCTCTGGCCCGAAGAAGCTCTTAAGGCCCAGGCTGTGGCCTCACGGACCTACACCTACAACATTCTGCTCAGCCAGCAGGATCACCCACGCTTTGACCTGGAAGCCAGCACCGCCTTCCAGGTGTACGGCGGCGCCGACGCCGAAGCCCCGGAGACCACCCGCCCTGTGGATCTCACCCGGGGAAGCTACCTCGCCTTCCAGGGACTTCCCATCATCGCCTGTTTTCATGCCAACAGCGGCGGCATGACTGAGAGCGCTGACGCCGTCTGGGGGGCAGCCCTTCCCTACCTGAAAGGGGTCAAGGACAGCTTCAGTCGGCTGACTCCGGATGCCTGCTGGAAAAAAGAGATGAGGGTCGATACCATGGTGAAGCGATTGTGGAACAAGGGGTACCGACCGGGGGGAATCATCTCCATGGAGACAGCCGAGCCCTCCCCGTCTGGCCGCATCGGCCGCGTGATACTCAACACATCCCGCGGACGACTGGAACTCACCGGTAACGAGTTCAGGCTGGCCATGGGCCCGACAGAAATCAAAAGCTCCCGTTTCTCGGCAACCCGAAAGGGCAACCGCTACCTCTTTGAAGGGTGCGGGTATGGCCACGGCGTCGGCATGAGCCAATGGGGTGCCCGGAAAATGGCCACGTCAGGCTTCACCTATGACACCATTTTGCACCACTACTACAAAAACGTCTCCCTGGTCACCATTGACAAAGGGCGGCTTCGCTGATATCGGGTTTTTTGCGCACTCTACAAGGGCTCCGTCAAAAAAATCAGAGTACAGGGCCACGATTTGACCTTGTCGACGTTTTCCCGGGGCACCATTCTCCATGACTCTTTAAAGGCCCGTCATGACACGACGCCTGATGACCTTTGTTCTCCTGGGAACGTTGATACTCTTAGCCCCCGGCCTTCTCTTCGGCGCCGAGGGCCACGAGATTTCAGAACCCTTTGATAACGGCTGGATCGACTGGAGCAACGGCACAGTCTGGGCGGACGGGATTTATGCACCCAAAGAGAGGGGGGAGCGTCCCACCTCGCCTGAAGAGAGGGAGCACTACGTCAACCGGGCTGTTCGTGAAGCCAAGGCCAACCTCTCTACCATCTTGAGAAAACTCACCATTCATGGAGAGACCACCGGCGGAGACGTCATGGGCAACAACCGGGAGATCCTCGCCCAGGTGGACCTGATGTTCCTCTCCACCCCCATAACCGGCAAGCGTTTCCTCACCGACGGATCGGTGGAGGTCACCGTCAGCTTCCCCCTTCGAGGGGCCTTTTCCCAGCTCATTCTTCCCGAAGAGATTCGCCAGATCGACCCCATCAAACCCCTTTTCCCACCCCGGGAGACAGAAGGGGTGGAGTCCCGCACATCATACACCGGCCTCATTGTCGATGCCCGTGGCATTGACGCAGAGCCCGGACTTGCCCCGCGTGTGGTGACCAAATCCGGGGAGGAGGTCTACGGGCCCACCATCATCAGCCGGGAATACGCGGTACAGCGGGGCGTGGCCACCTACGAACGCACCCTCTCCCGCGCCGCCCAGGGCCTTTCTGCCGATGAGAACCCCCTGGTGGTCACCGGCATCGGGACCACAGCCCTTGCCCGCACCGATATCGTTATCAGCCGAGAAGACGCCGCCCGCATCCGCTCAGACGCCGCCCACACCACCTTTCTCAGCCAATGCCGGGTGGTGATTGTTCTGGACGGAGCCAGCTCCAAAGATAAAATCGCCCCCTAATCCGGATACGACGTAACTATTCAGCTCAACATGATTGTTGAAAAGAAGCCTCCGGCGGCAAGGTGTGCCACCTTGAAAGCTGGTTGCGGATGCACTTTGCCCCTCGTTCCTCGGGTCAAATCACATCCGCCTTTGATTCGAGAACTACTATGGAGCATTTTTTAAACCTGTTTATCAAACTTTTCAAAAGTTTGGCCCCCGGCAGGGCCGCCGGAGGCAATTTTGATCTAAATAGATACGACGTCCCCAAATAAAAAGGGCGCTTCCCATGTGGGAAGCGCCCTTTCCATTTTTAACCCGTCAGACTGATGATCCTGGGATCCTTTAGATCCCTGCTTTCTCCCGGAGAATTTCGACCTTGTCGGTTCGCTCCCAGGTAAAGCCGTAATCGTCGGTGCGGCCAAAGTGGCCGTATGCCGAGGTCATCTTGTAGATGGGCCTCAAGAGATCAAGCTGCTCAATGATGGCTGCGGGGCGAAGGTCGAAGACTTCGCGTACGATCTCAGCAATACGTGTCTTGTCGATGACGCCGGTGCCCTTGGTGTCCACAAGAACGGATACAGGCTCAGCCACGCCGATGGCGTAGGCAACCTGTACTTCACACTCCTTGGCCAGGCCGGCTGCAACGATGTTCTTGGCAATGTAGCGTCCCATGTAGGATGCGCTGCGGTCCACCTTGGAGGGATCTTTGCCGGAGAAGCATCCGCCGCCATGGCTTCCGCGTCCGCCGTAGGTGTCGACGATAATCTTGCGGCCGGTGAGGCCACAATCGCCCATGGGACCGCCCACAACGAAGCGACCTGTGGGGTTGATGAGAAAACGGGTCTGGTCGTCGATCATCTCGGCGGGAATCACCTGCATCACCACTTCTTTGATGATGCCTTCCTGAAGGTCTTCGTGGCTTACCTCAGGGGTGTGCTGGGAGGATACAACAACGGTATCCACGCGCTTGGCTTTTCCGTTTTCATACTCAATGGTGACCTGCGCCTTTCCATCGGGGCGAAGATAGGGGAGCACCCCTGTCTTGCGTGCCTCGGCAAGCTTCTGGGTGAGCTTGTGGGCAAATACCGCCGTCATGGGCATCAGCTCGGGGGTTTCATCGATGGCGTAGCCAAACATGAGGCCCTGGTCGCCGGCGCCCTGGTCTTTGAAAAGGCCTTCGCCTTCGTTGACGCCCTGGGCGATGTCTTCAGACTGCTTGTCGATGCTTGAGATCACCGCACAGGTCTGCCAGTCGAAGCCCATGTCGGAGGAGTCGTAGCCGATCTCACGGATGGTGTCCCTCACAATCTGGGTCATGTCGACGTAGCAGTTGGTGGTGATTTCACCGGCGATAAAAGCCATGCCAGTGGTGACCAGGGTCTCGCAGGCAACCCTGCATCTTGGATCCTGGGCCATGATGGCGTCTAGAATGGAGTCGGAAATAGCGTCGGCCACCTTGTCGGGGTGACCCTCCGTTACGGACTCCGAGGTGAAAAAGTAGTTCTCGTTGTTCATTCTCTGCTCCTTTGGAACACTTGAAATCTAAATCGCTTCACGTGAATCGATCGGTGTCTGTCGGGCGGGAGTCAGATGGGCAGCGCCTTTTACAATAAGGTCCTGTCGATCATCCGATCATCCTTATCAACTTTCCGCCTCTTTTGCAAAGATTTGACGCACCGAATCTACAAGCCACCCCCCTGACGCCAGGGCAGTCTCTTCAAGGGTCTCATCTGCCGTCACGCGAATCTCGTTAAGTTTATACCGTGCTTTTAAGCTCACAAGATTGCCGTTGTTCTGGCCGTGCAAGCGGGAAATGCTTCTGGGGTGGACGCGAAACACCGGCGAATCGCCGAAGGAGAATGCTCTTTGGGAGAGGGCCTCCGCCATATCGAGAAACCGGGCGCTGTGGACAAGGTGACCGAAGGCTGGGTGATGAGGACCTGCACAGATACGGGCAAGGCGCATCTCCTCGCTCTCCTGAAGTCCCATGCGAATCACCTTGATGCCCTTCTGTGTGGCGCCCATCCATGCCTCTTTGCTTCGACGGACCGCCTCCTCAAGGGCCAGGGGAGTGTATTGCCCTGAGCGCCAGAGAGCCTCCAGTCCGCTTCCTGAGAGAACAACGGTGGGATAAATCCGGATGCCGTCAGGAGAAAGATCAAGCATGCGATCTAGGGAGGAGCCCCAAAGCTCCCGGGTCTCCCCGGGAAGCCCCACCATCGTCTGGAGAATGGTTCGATACCCCCGCTCCTTCAGGCGCACCATGGCTGTTGCCGTGTCGGCGGCCCGGTGCCCGCGGGTGCTGGCAATAAGCACGGCATCCTCCATGGACTGCGCCCCAAGCTCCACCGTGGTGACGGGGTAGGCTGCCAGAAGATCCAACACACTCTCCGTCACGGTATCCGGCCGGGTGGAAAACCGAATGCCATGGACGCGACCGGCCTTGACGTAGCGATGAGCCAGGTCCAGACAGGCAGTCATCACCTCCACAGGCAAGCCAAGGAAGGTGCCACCATAAAAAGAGATCTCCACGGGAGAACGACGGGCGGACCACCCCAACCAACGCTCAATCTCTGCCTCCATGGAGGCCTGGGTGGGCATGGCAGGGGACGACAGGCTTCCCTGTCCGGTGACAGCGTGTTGATTGCAGAAAATACAGTGGTGGGGGCATCCCGCGTGGGGAATAAAGAGGGGAACGATCAACTCACGGGGGGTATCGGTGGCCATGGGCGGCTCACCGACGACGAAGGAGGGTCATGGATCAGATCCCTCGTTCCTTTAATTTCTCAAGGGCAAGGCGTGCGGCGTCCTGCTCGGCGGCCTTCTTGCTTTTCCCATACCCCATGGTTTCGATATCGCTGGTCTTCAGGCAGACCTGAAACGTCTTGTCATGGTCCGGTCCCATCTCCGAGACCACGCGGTAACGCGGAATCTCCTTGAGGTGAACCTGGGAGTACTCCTGGAGCAGGCTCTTGCTGTCGGAGTTGAGACGTGTGGGACGTACACCGCTGAGAAGGGGCTTGAAGTGACGACTGATAAGCTTGTAGGCGGAATCGAACCCTCCGTCAAGATAGACGGCGGCAATGACGGCCTCAAGGACATCGGATAAAATGGAGTTCTTGTCCCGGCCGTTGGTCTGGCTCTCCCCTTTGCCCAGGCAGATAAAAAGCCCGAGATCAAGCTGCCTGGCAATCTCGGCCAACTGGGTCTCGTTGACCAGGTTGGAGCGCATGCGTGACAGGTTGCCCTCGTTAAGCTCCGGGAAATTGTGCATCAGGGCATCCCCGATGACCAGGTTCAATACAGCATCCCCAAGGAACTCAAGGCGTTCGTTGTCCTCAAGGATGGCGTCGCTCTGCTCGTTGACATACGAGCTGTGCATCAAGGCTGTAACAAGAAAGCTTCGATCGCCGAATGTGTAATTGAGGTTGGACTCTAACTGTGACAGGTCTTCAATGTGGTTCATAGCAATGCAGCGGTTATGTTGGCGTAACAGTCAAAGGGTACATGGAGGTCGCCTTGCCCCACGCCCAAGTTGATACCGGCTTTATACTCTCCGTGAAAATCGGATCCTCCGGTGACAAGGAGCCCAAGGGACTCCGCGCAACTGAGAAGAAACCGGGTGAACTCCGGAGGGTGGGTGGAATAGTACGCCTCCACACCGGCCAGCCCCTGCCTTGCCAGGTCAGCGATAAGCCCCTCCAGTTCATCAGGAGGAAGCCCAACGGTCACAGGGTGCGCCAGCACGGGAAGCCCCCCTGCGGCGCGAATGAGACTTACCGCATTTTTAAAATCAATGCGACCCTTTTCTACATAGGCGGGACGCCCATTGGCCAGATAGCGGTCAAAAGCCTCCTGCACCGAACCCACCTGTTTTTTCCGCACCATAACAGAAGCCATATGCGGACGGCCCACCCCGGCACCGCCGGCCTCGGCCTCCACCTCAGCGAGGGTGATGGCCACCCCCAGGTCGTTGAGACGCATGACCATCTTTGGGTTACGCGTCTCACGCTGCAGTTGAAGGGACGTGAGCGCCTCTTTCAAAAGGCGCGATTCCGGATCAATGCCATACCCGAGGATATGAAAGCTGCCTTTGCTGCGATAGGGATCGGGAGGGGTTGAACTCAGCTCAACCCCGGTGATAAATTTCAAATCGGCGGGAATGC
>Ga0193953_1001553_pt1 | contig 10449 bp, 6 predicted proteins | sample BB_4_MG_FD_140325 | JGI IMG/M metagenome (GOLD analysis project Ga0193953, IMG submission 140325) | Microbial mat bacterial communities from the Broadkill River, Lewes, Delaware, United States - BB_4_MG | ecosystem: Environmental > Aquatic > Freshwater > River > Microbial mats | place: USA... | reverse complement strand
TAAACCTCACCTACAAGAGATTGCAAAAGATTTATTTTTTGGGACAGCCTGTATTTTTCTACTAGATGCCAGCTTGGGTGCTTTTATGTATGTCTTAAATGGCTTACAAAAAATTGCTGAAACAACTTTTGTCTGGTTATTCTGTTTGACTATAGAAGCTTTATTAGTCTTTGTGTTTTTATGGTTAGGCTTTGGTATTTATGCCTTATTGTATGCTTTTATTGTACGCTACAGTTTAAGTATCATTATTTTTATTTTCTTATCTCATCATTTAATCCCCGGTTTATCGGTCAGCCTAAAACATGTAGAACGCAGTTATTTAGATTTATTTTTGAGTTTTGGTGCCGTGGTACAAATAGCAGGTGTATTTAATATTTTCTTGCACTCTATTGATAAATTTATTGCCAGTATGAGCATTGGCTCTCATGCAACCGCTTTGCTTGATGTTGGGACACGTTTTCCTGTCACCGCAACGTCAATTCCCGGCTCAATGACAGCAGCAATACTCCCCGCTACCTCTTATATGCATAGTCAGCAACGTAAACAAGAACTGATTAATCTTTATATTAACGGCTCTCGTACCATGAGCTTATTGACTGGGTTTATTATGGGGTTTTTAGCTTGTTTTTCTTTCCCTATTATCACCGCATGGCTAGGGACAAATGAGGAGTATAAAATTGCAGCTATCATCATGATTTTGTTCACCTTACCACAACAATTACATATTCTGACAGGGCCGGGGTCTGCTGTATTTAATGGGATTGCTCAGCCCCTGCGGACATTAATTTACCCACTCATACGTATTGTGTTTATTGGTATTATTTTCTTATTTGGCTTTTTATTTTTTGAAATCAATATTTTAAATATTTCAATTATGGTCGCACTGGCAAGTAGTATTGGCGCGATGGTCTATCATTTTTATATCAATTTTGTAGTGGGGGTCACAAATGCCCTGTTTTTCCGCCGTGTATTAATCCCTGGGTTATTTCCTTATGTATTAGGATATGGCTTATATTATTACTTGCAAGATTGGGCTGAGATGGCATTAGCATCACGCAGTGAATCGATTATTTTTGTTTTATTCAGTGGCACTATTTACACACTTGTTGTGCCGCTTTTCATTTATTGGGGAATTTATTCTTCTGATGAACGTAATAAGTTACGTGTCAGAGTTTTACGTATGTTATTAAAAATCACTGATAAATTGAAAGTCAGCATTCACCATTAATAAGTGCATTGGGGGGGAGGCAAAATCCGTAAAAATTCCCACTATAAAATATTATTTTATGCACGGATTTCGCCACACCTTACAAAATTGATAGTTTAATTATTCAATAATGCATAATATAAAACGCTTAATAGCGCGACTAAAATAATAGCTGGGTTTAATTCTTTACCACGCCCACTAAAAAGTTTAACGGCTACATAACTAATAAAAGCTAATGCTAAGCCATTAGCGACAGAAAAGGTTAGCGGCATAATAATCGCAGCAACCATGGCAGGGGCGTATTCGGTTGGGTCATTCCAATCAATTTCTGTTAAGTTACTGGCAAAAAAAGTGGCAACAAAAATTAAAGCTGGCGCAGTGGCAAAGCTAGGAATAGACTTAGCTAAAGGATATAAAAATAAGCAGGCTGCAAATAAAACCGCAACCACCACAGCTGTTAAGCCTGTGCGCCCCCCTGCTTTCACCCCTGCGCCACTTTCAATATAAGAAGTGGTATTAGAGGTACCTAGGAAAGAACTTAATAAGGTTGCACTAGAGTCAGCTAACACAGCACGCCCAATATTTTCTACTTTTCCGTCTTTATCTACCCGCCCTGATAAGTTGGCAACAGAGGTTAGTGTGCCCGCAGTATCAAAGAAATCAACGAATAAAAAGGCGAAAATGATACCGATAAAGCCCGCTGTGAATACGCCCATGAGATCCATTTGTAAGAAGGTGGGAGCAATGCTAGGTACTGCGCCGACAATACCATGAAATTCAGAAACTCCAAGTACAATCCCTAATACACTCACCCCTAAAATACTGAGAATAATCGACCCCAGTACTTTATGATGATCTAAAATCACCATACTCACAAAGCCTAAACAAGCTAATAATGCAGAGGGACTGGTTAAATCTCCTAAACCAACTAAGGTGGCAGGGTTATCAACTACAATGCCTGCATTTTTCAAACCGATAAAAGCAAGGAAAAGCCCAATACCTGCCCCTACGCCTAATTTTAATGATTTTGGAATGGAGTTAATCACCCATACCCGTAGGTTTGAAAAACTCAATATCACAAAAAGTAACCCTGACCAAAACACCGCGCCCAGTGCAATTTGCCAAGAAATCCCCATCCCTAATACGATACCATAGGTAAAAAAGGCGTTTAATCCCATCCCAGGGGCGAGGGCGACAGGCCAGTTTGCCCAAAACCCCATAATGCTGGTACCAATTACAGCAGCAATAATTGTTGCTACAAATACCGCCCCAAAATCCATCCCTGTATTGGATAAAATACTGGGGTTAACGACCACGACATACGCCATGGTCAGAAAGGTTGTAATTCCCGCTGTGATTTCTGTGCTGACAGTTGTATTATGCTGCCTAAGTTTGAAAAACGAATCTATCATAGTCACCCTGCTTAGCATTTTTATGTATTATTGCTATAAAAAAGCAAGCATTAGAAAATGAATTTCGTTTAATTACAAGTTATTTTTCTCTTTTTATTGTTTAGTATCAATACAGTAAATAGAGCTTTACGTGTTTAGAGAATCGAGTGAGTACATGACTGCATTTACGTGTTTACATCAAACCCCTGTTCCCGCTTTAAATTTGGTTGTGGAAGTCTATCGCCACACCAAAACAGGGGCGCGTCATTTACACCTTGCCAGTAGTGATGAACATAATGCGTTTATTGTCGGCTTCTTAACCTTACCTGAAGACGGAACAGGGGTGGCACATATTCTTGAGCATTTAAGCTTATGTGGAAGTCAAAACTATCCAGTGCGTGATCCCTTTTTTAGTATGGATAAGCGTTCTTTACATACATTTATGAATGCTTTTACGGCCTGTGATTGGACGGGGTATGCATTTGCAAGCCAAAATAAAAAGGATTTTGAAAATTTAAATGCAGTTTTTAATGATGCTGTCTTTTTCCCTAATTTAGATCCTTTAGATTTTTTACAAGAAGGCTGGCGATTAGAGTTTGAAACCCCCGATGATACTGATACCCCCTTACTTTACAAAGGGGTGGTATATAATGAAATGAAAGGAGCGAATAACTCCCCTATTCAACGTTTATTACATTTAATTCAACAAGAGCTCTTTAATACTGCCCCCTATCACTACAACAGTGGTGGAGATGTACATCAAATTCCTGATTTATCCTATCAAAAATTAAAAGAGTTCTATCACACACATTATCATCCTAGTAATGCTGCTTTTATTACTTATGGTGATATTCCTGCTGCAACACACCAAGCTCGTTGGCAAGAAAATGTATTAAGTCACTTTGAAACAGCTAATCCTTTAGCTACACCAGAATTAAAAGCCACCCCATTTGATGAGCCAAAGCAAGCCCATCATTATTACCCTAATCAAACCACAGAAGATACCACCCATATTGTTATGGCATGGGTACTTGATCCGCTGGTCAACACGGAAGCCATGCTAAACATTAGTTTAATGGCAGGGGTTTTATTAGATCATAGTGCCTCACCGTTACGTCATGCGTTAGAAACCTGTCATTTTGGTTTGCCTTCGCCTGTGTGTGGTTCACATGAGCATACCTATCAAATCATGTTTATGTGTGGGGTGGAAAGTGCCAATCCTGAATATAGTATTGCAGTAGAAGAACTGGTTTTTGCCGTATTAGAGCAGGTGTGTGCAAATGGTTTAGATCCTGAGTTGGTGAATGCTTCCTTGCATCAAATTGAATTAATGCAACGTGATATCAGTGCAGGGGATATGACTTATGGTTTACGTCTTGCTTCGACTACAATCATTCCCTTGTTATATGGGGGTAACCCATTAGATATCTTGGATATTGAAGAAAAATTAGTACAATTACGTGAGCGTTGCCAAGATCCAAGCTTTATCCCTGAATTAATTAAGCGTTACTTATTAAATAATCCACATCGTGTACGCTTAACAATGGAAGCGGATGAAGCTTTTTTAGCCACTCAAAGTGCAGAAGAAACCACTCAATTAGCCTTGGCGAAAGCACGTTTAAATGATGCAGAAAAAGCCGCATTAGTGGTACAAGCACAAGAGTTACACGAACATCAACACACTTTTGATGATCCCAATATATTGCCTAAATTAGGCTTAGAAGATATCAGTCCTGAGCAATCTATTCCTGTTGGGCGTGTTGAGCAGATTGGGGCACTACCGACAACATGGTATGAATGCCCAACCAATGGCTTAATTTATCAAACTGTAGTGATTACAGTCCCTGAATTAAGTGAAGACTTACTTGATCTACTGCCTATTTTTTGTGATTGTGTCACAGAAGTGGGGCGTGGAGATAAAGATTACCTCAGTGTTGCCACGGAACAGTTGCAAATTACCAGTGGTTTATCAGCACAAATTGGCTTACGGGGCAGTGTTGAAAACACCCAAAAAGTACACTGTATTATTACCTTATCAGGTAAAGCACTTGTCCGTGATCAAGCTAAATTAACCCAATTACTACATGATACTTTAGCCTATGCACGATTTGATGAACTGCCACGTTTAAAAGATTTAGTAGAGCAAATTTGTGCTGATGTCACAGGAACTGTGGTGGAACGTATTGCACAATTAATGATTGGTCTCTCTAGTACTGGGTTTAGTCCTGCTGCTCAATTGAATCACCAATGGTATGGGTTAGGTAGTTTACAATTTTTACGCACACTACAAGAACAAGCCAAAAATACCGATGCATTGCAACATTTTGCAGATAAATTAAAACGTTTACATGAAGTGTTATGGCAAGCACCAAAACAGCTTTTAACCATTTGTGAAGCCGCTCATACTCAAGATGTAACAGACAGTGTTAATACAACGTGGATATCTCATACATTAGAGAATGCCTTTGCGCCATTTAGTCCGCCTGCTTTAAATACGATACATAAGCAAATTTGGACAATGGATACCCCTGTTAACTACTGTGTAAAAAGCTACCCCACTGTGGCAGTATGGCATGCGGATGCCGCACCATTGATGGTATTAGGCATGTATATACATGATAATTTTTTACATCGCGCCATTCGTGAGCAAGGCGGTGCATACGGAGGCGGTGCGCATTATGATGGCAACTCGGGTACATTTCGTTTCTACTCTTATCATGATCCGCGTTTATTAGAGACTCTGAGTGATTTTGATCGTGCCTTACAATGGATAGAAGAAGCCAAACATGAAAAAAGCCATTTAGATGAAGCGATTTTAAGTATTATTCGTCAATTGGATCGCCCTACCACCCCCGCAGGGGATGCCAAAACAAGCTTTATTGCCCAGTTATACGGACGCACACCTAGCCAACGTCAACAATTCAGACAGCGTTTACTTGCTGTTAATTTAGACGATTTAAAACGTGTAACCGCTATTTATCTACAACCTGCATGGGCAGATATTGCGGTTTGTACTGATAAGAATACAGCGGAAACTGTGGCGCAATCCTTGAATGCAGAAGTATTCACTGTGTAATGATTAATAGGTATCGTACGATGACAAAGCCCTTCACACTGATTCAATTAACTGATATGCATATTGATGCCACGGGGGAGGGCTATTATGGTGTGGATGTACGATCCCAGTTTTATCATGCTTTGGAAAAAATCAAACCTTGCTCTCCTGATTTATTGGTATTATCTGGTGATCTTGCCGCTGATCAGGGAGAAATTGAAGCCTATGAATGGCTAAATAAGCAATTAATCGGGTTTAATATTCCCTATGTATTAATGTCAGGCAACCATGACAAACTTTCTATAATGAAGCAGGTATTTAGTATTGCAGACAAGGATATTTTAGCTGATAAGTTTTTATGTTATAAACGTGACATAGCAGGCTATGCCTGTTATTTTTTGGACAGTACCCCCTATACAGTCTCAGCTGAACAATTAGCATGGTTTTCAGCCCATTTACAAGCAGATAAACGCCCCAGCCTTTTATTTATTCATCATCCGCCTACTTATTGTGGGGCGCGTTTTTTAGAAAAAAAATATGCCTTAAAAAATGCAGAAGAGGTCTGGCAAGTGATCTGTACCGCCCCACATTTAAATCATATTTTCTGTGGTCATTATCATACTGATATGTGTGTACAAAAACAGCAAAAAAATGTCTATATCACTCCTTCGACTATGGCGCAAATTTATACAGAATCAGAGGATTTTAAAATTGCTCATCAGGTAGCAGGGTGGCGGGTCATTGAATTGCAGGAAGGAGGAAAAATTGAATCCTTTACAGAGTATTTATCAAAAGTACCTGATACACTTTATGTAGAAAGCTAACAGGCTCTATTTAATATTTAAACCTAACCTGCATTAAACATTACATTTTTTATTTGTTTAGCTCATACAATAAAAACAAATCTCCTGTAGGGTGGCAATAGCGCAGCGTATTCCACCAAATCCTAATATTTAATCCCCACGCTGCCATTGTAGAGGGGAGTTTAATAGAGGGTATGTATGCCAGCTTTTCAATACAGTGCACGCGATAAAACTGGGCGGCTGATAAAAGGAACACTTTCCGCCTCCTCTAAAGAAGAGGCAGCAAAGCAATTACACGCCAGCCATTTACACCCCATACAAATTTCCTTTATTTATCACTCCAACCATATTTTTAACCGTCTTCAAGTTTCCTTACAACAACATACGATTCCACTTGGGACAAAAATTCTCTTTTGTCATCAAATGTATACCTTGATTAAAGCAGGTGTCCCGATTATTCAAGCCATTCGGGGCTTAATGGAATCTGTGCGTCATCCTTATTTTTCCAGTGTATTAATGCGGATTGCTGAAAAACTAGAAGCAGGACATGATTTAACCCATGCTTTAGCAGAGTTTCCGCGTATCTTTCCTGCATTATTTATTAATACAGTGCAAGTTGGGGAAAAATCAGGGCGTTTAGAACATGCATTTGCACGACTGGCGCATTATTTAGAACATGAAAAATTAACCCGAGAGCGTTTAATTGCTGCAACGCGTTATCCTTTACTGGTGATTGCCGCGATCATGTTTGCAATTATTATTATTAGTACTTTAGTTGTCCCCGCTTTTGCCCATTTATTTGCCCAGTCAAAAATGGATTTACCGTGGCAAACTCAACTCATTGTGGGGCTATCAAATTTTATTACACAACACGGTTATTTATTATTACTTTTTTTCTTTAGTAGTGGATTATTAGCCCATTTCTATTTACGTACAGGGCAAGGGCAATACTTAAAAGATAAATATTTATTAAAATTGCCTATTTTTGGGCATATCATCAGTGATATTACCTTTGCACGTTTTAGCTATGCTTTATCTTTAGCTTTAAAAGCAGGAATTCCATTAATTGAAGCTTTATTACTGGTTGCACAAGCCATTGATAATCAATATTTAGCCCGAAAAATCTATGCCATGTGTGAAGCGATTGAGCGAGGGGAAACTTTTGGGCAAGCAGCAGAACATACACATATTTTCCCTATTTTAGTGATGCAAATGATTGATGTGGGGGAAGAGACTGGGGCATTAGATGAGTTACTGACTGAGGTAGCAAGCTACTATGATCAACAAATTGATTACACCATTAAAAATTTGAGTACCCTAATTGAGCCAATTTTATTAATTGGTTTAGGCATCATGGTTTTAATTTTGGCTTTAGGGGTTTTTCTACCTATGTGGGATTTAATTCTGGTTTATAAGCGTTAAACACAAATTAAGTGCTGTCATAATGATGTCATATTTTCTCTACATACTGTTTCCCACTAACGGCATTTGGAGATGTATTGAATGAAAAAGTTACTTACCGCAGCAAGTTTAGTTTTTGCTTCTGTTATTGCACAGCCTGCGATGGCAGAAGATGCAGCGGAATATAAAAAAGCCAGTGGTGTATCAGGTAATTTATCCAGTGTTGGATCTGATACCTTAGCAAACATGATGACTTTATGGGCTGAAGAGTTTAAACGTTTATACCCTAACGTTAACATTCAAGTACAAGCTGCTGGTTCATCTACCGCACCCCCTGCGTTAACTGAAGGTACAAGTAACTTAGGGCCTATGAGCCGTAAGATGAAAGATCAAGAGATTGAAGCTTTTGAAAAGAAACATGGTTACAAACCTACTGCAATTCGTGTTGCGATTGATGCATTAGCTGTATACGTACATAAAGATAACCCATTAGAAGGCTTAACTATTGCTGATGTTGATTCAATATTTTCTTCTACCCGTAAATGTGGTGGTAAAGATGATATCAGTAAATGGGGTCAAGTGGGCTTAATTGGTGATTGGGATAAGCGCAGCATTCAATTATATGGGCGTAATTCTGTATCAGGGACTTACGGTTACTTTAAAAAGAAAGCCTTATGTAAAGGTGATTTCAAAGGTACTGTAAACGAGCAACCGGGTTCTGCCTCTGTTGTACAATCTGTCAGTACGTCTATTAATGGGATTGGTTACTCTGGTGTAGGCTATAAAACATCAGGCGTAAAAGCCTTAGCTTTAGCTAAAAAATCAGGACAAAAATTTGTTCCTGCAACTAAAGAGAATGCAGTAAATGGTAAATACCCTTTATCTCGTTTCTTATACATGTACGTAAACAAACAACCTAACAAGCCTTTAGCACCGATCGAAAGAGAGTTTTTCACTATGGTGTTATCTAAGTTAGGTCAAGAGATTGTTGTGAAGGATGGTTACATTCCTTTACCTGCTAAAGTGATTGAAGCGGAATTAGCTAAATTAAAATAAGCTATTATTTGTTAGTTTAAAAGTTTTTGTCATACTTACGTAAAGTAAGAACCTGTCCTTAGCCCCATTCATTATGGGGCTCTTTTTTTTGGGGGAGAAAGGGAATTTTCTGTGGTGATTCCTATCTTTTCCTCCTTATAAAGCCAGTTTAATAACCAATTTCCCCCCCTCATTTCTACATATCTTTACCTGCAACACCGCTACGATTTACAAGATTTAAGACGCCAAAAAATAAAAAATCACCCCAAATATAGCAGCACCGCTTTATCAATCAGCACGGTTATTTTATTTAGATTACTTCTCATAAAATCGTGGGTGTACACATTAGGGCAGCGTACAAATACAGCTTGATCACTTTCATAGGCGCGGGTGGGGAGCACAAAGTTCATATAGTCGGATTTTTTGATATCTTCGCTCATGGTTTGCTGGATCTCTTGCCATGCTTCGTAAGCGGGGAAAATATCATGGGCTTGTTTAGAGGCTGGTTTGTCGCGGTTCACGCCAATAATCCCTGTAATTTTTTGCTTGGTCTGCTGGTGTTGGCTTTGGGTGGAGTTAAATTTTCCTTGATTAGCGCGTTGGACTAAAGCGGCTAAATAAGCGTATTTATTCTTGATATTGCCCTGATTAAGCGCATGATGCCATTCATCAAAAACGGCTTGATACAGGGCAGGATTATGTAAACTTTCCAATATACTGGAGGTTTCAATGTGATCTTTTAATGGCAGATCTTGCAGCAGTGAAAAGAGCACCAATGAGCTTTTGATTTCTTGCTCTTCAGTGTTTAAATTATTCGAGGTATCAGCAGCAGGAGGTGATATAACCTGCTGCTGATTAGGGGTAGGGTGAGGTGCAATATTTTCAAACTTTTTAAGCGGTTGCACCTCTGGATTTTTCTGTATTTCACCTCCTTTGTGAGTGGTTTTTTTCTTAGCAGTACATTGTTTTTTTGATTGAATATATTGTTCTGTCAGCCATTGATTGAGTACTTCAGGATGGAGTAAAAAATGGCGGGTACGGTCATAGGCATAACGTTTACTTGGGTTGCGGTGGATGCTAATCACCTGTTTTTCTTTTAAAAAATTAATGCCTTTCCTAATATTTGCAGGCGTATGGGTGATACTGAGCATTTTATCAATCAGGTCGGTTTCACTATGAAATTGTAGTAAATCCTTGGGCTTACGATTTTCTGCTGTTTTTTCTGATTGTTTTTTGTATTTGATATTGTGCCAATATTCAAAAATGGAGAGTAAACCCGCCGCGACTTTGTCACCTTCACAAAATTCTATTTGCCAACTACGTAAGATAATGAGGTAATCTTTTTCAGGATGATTGATACAGGAATAATTAGCCATGATTGTATTCCTTTGGCAAAAAGGGGGCAGAGTGTGAAATTTTGGGGGGGCACAAAACCGTAGAATTTGAGGCAACACAAAAAACAAGCACAGCATACCGTAACTGATTATTTTGAAAAATAAATAGCATGATATAAAGGGCAATTGCTTGTTTTAATTTTATTTTTTTAATACGCGGATC
>Ga0193953_1001551_pt1 | contig 10458 bp, 9 predicted proteins | sample BB_4_MG_FD_140325 | JGI IMG/M metagenome (GOLD analysis project Ga0193953, IMG submission 140325) | Microbial mat bacterial communities from the Broadkill River, Lewes, Delaware, United States - BB_4_MG | ecosystem: Environmental > Aquatic > Freshwater > River > Microbial mats | place: USA... | reverse complement strand
TCGCACATATTATTATTGGACTTGCTTAATGAAAATAAAAAGTATAACTACAACTTTAGAAAACATTCCACTTAAAACACCATTTATAACCTCTTTAAGAAAGGTTGAAAGTGTAGAGTTTGTAAGGGTTATAGTTGAGTCTGACTTAGGTATTGAATCTATTGGTGAAGCACCAGCTACAAAGGCTATAACAGGTGAAGACATTATAACTATACAAACTGCGATAGAAAATAATAAAAATAAGTTTATAGGTTTAAATGTTTATGAAAGCTTTGAAAAAGTAGATAGTTTAGAGATCGGATCATCTGCAAAAGCTGCTTTAGATATGGCATTTTATAATCTTTTAAATCCAATGAAAAATCGAACTGATAAAAAGACAGCGATCACAATTTCTTACAATGAGACTAAAAAAATGCTTTTTGATGCGAATGTTGCTGTAGGATCTAAAAATGATATATTAAAAGTAAAGTTAGGTCAAAACATAGACCATGCAATAGAAGTTACAAAAAAGATAAAACAACAAAATCCAAATGCTTTAATTATGATCGATGCTAATCAAGCTTGGAATTATAACGATACTATAAAATATATAGACTCAATAAAAAGTATTGATATAGAACTTATAGAACAACCTGTAAAAAAAGATGATCTGGAAGGTTTAAAAAAAATAACATCATATTCAAATATTAAGATAGTAGCTGATGAGAGTTGTTTTAATATAGACGAAGTTAAAACAATAGTTGAAAATAATATAGCAGATATTATAAATATAAAACTTATGAAGTGTGGTGGGATTACAAAAGCTATAGAAATCTTAGAATATTGTTCACAAGAAGAAGTTCCAGTTATGATGGGAAGCATGTTAGAGGGTCCTATATCTATAAAATATGCATCAAGTTTAGCAGATACATATAAAGATGTTGTGAAGTACATAGACCTAGACAGTCCACTACTTTATAAGTAGTAAATGTTTTAAAGATACAGTATAATTTTGTATAAATTAAGTATGTGAAATTTAAAGTTTAGCAAAAAAATTATTATTGAGGAAATATATGGCATCTTTACCTAAAATTTTATTAGTAGATGATAATCAAACTATTGTTTATGCAATATCAAAGATGATTCTTGATGAACTTGAAGTTGAAGTGTTATCTGCAACTTCTTTGCTTGAAACTAAAGAACTACTTGAGGAACATAACTCTTCATTTGCCCTTGCTATAGTTGATTTAAACTTACCAGACTGTAAAGATGGTGATGCTGTAAAACATGTGATCGGTTATGGTATACCAACTATAATTTTGACAGGTATGGTTAATGAATCTCTGAAAGAATTACAAGAAAATGATGAAGTACTTCAATATATAAGTAAAGATGAAAAGAGTTTCTCTTATATTTTAAATATCTCTAAAAAGTTAATTCAAAACTTAAATGCTTCAGTTTTAGTAGTAGATGATTCCGATGTTCAAATAAACTTAATAAAAATGAGTTTAAAATTAATTAACGTAACTAATGTTCAAACTGCTAAAGATGGACTAGAAGCAATGGAGATTATTAATAAAGATCCTGATGGTATCTTTATGGTTATTACAGATTATGAAATGCCAAATATGAATGGAGTAGAGCTAGTTCATGCTATTAGAGAAAAAATAAACAAAGATAAATTATCAATAATCGGTCTGAGTGCATCTGAAAATAAAAAATTGGTTTCAGAATTTATACTTGCTGGAGCAAATGATTTTTTATCAAAACCTTTTGATATGACTGAATTTCATACTAGGATCAACAATAATATTGAAATGCATTGGTTATTTAAAGAAAATGAAAAGCAAAAAAAAGTTTTACAAGATTATGCTTTTTTAGACTTATTGACCAAATCGTATAACCGAAGTAAATATCTTATGATGATAAAGCGCTACTGTAAAAGATTTAACAAAGTAAATTATGTAAAGGATGGAAAAGGTTTGTACCAGATCCAAATATCTGTAAAAGGATTAGGTGATATAAACAACAGTTATGGGTATGCTGTTGGAGATACATTGCTTAAAAGATTTGTTCATATTGTACAAGAGATGTTAGAAAAACAAGAAACACTTTATAGAATTTTATCTGCTGAATTTGTAGTCATATCACCAAACAATAACTTTAAATCGGTAAAGTTATTGGCAGATAAAATCCAAAAGAAACTACATGATAGTACAAAAAGTAAAAAAGTTGATTATGTGATCGCAATTACTCAGTACAATCCAAAAAATAAAATAAATAATTTTGTAATAGGAACTTAAAGGTATAAACCTATTTACAAAATTATTAGTATTGGATTTATCCTAAAAGTTAAAACTCTGTTTTTTAAACTCTACAAATTTTGTAGCAACATCTATATCTTCTAGTTTCAATTTTTTAACTGCTTTGGGATTTACTAAAAACCATCCAAGCACTACATCAACTTTGTCACCTTTTTGAATTTTGAAGTCATACTTTACGCTTCTTTTTTCATTAGCTTTGATCATTGTGTCTTTTAAAGTTGTAGAAGCTTTCCAAGGCATGGCAGGTTTTCCATTATGACCTATAACTCTTACAAATGTTTCGTCATTCATTTTTGTTGTTTTATTATCTCTTGTTACACTAACTTTTAAAACAGCTACACGAAGTGGGTGCAGAAGTAGTGCATGGCTTGTACGGTTATCTATATTTATAGTAAAAGTATCTATTTCGCGTAGAAGAGATATATCTACATATTTACTTAGCATATCTTGGTGAAGATGACTACCTGCAAAACCGTGAAATGTATGTTGTTTACGCTCATTCAAGTTTGACACACTACCTTTAACTTTTGGCATATGACAGCTTACACAGTTTGCACCATCTAGTTCATTGTCAATATTTGTAGAACAAACATTTAATTTGTGTTTATTCATCTTATGTGAGTGACAACCTATACATACATTACCATTTTTCATATGTTCATTACCTTCAATAATGATCCCATGATAAGGAGAGTCTACATGATCTTTTAGAGTTCCAAAGTATTTTTTTTCCTCTTTTGTAGTTATATTTATATTTGATTTTGGATGTAGTTTTATATCTTTAATCCTATGACAATATGAACAACTTATTCCTTGTTGATGATCCATACTTTCATTTGTCGGGATAGAATTTTTTTCAGCTGTCGGAGTATGACATTTACCACATCCATACTTTTTTAATTTAAGATTTTGTGGATGTTTTTCCCAAACCGCATTGTGTATAGGGTCTTTTTGGGGTGTAGAGTTTGCATGCATGGAGCCTGAAAACTCTTCATATATAAGTGGATGACACGCTTTACAGTCTTCATTTTTGGAAAAATGGGTTGACCCATTTAAAACAATCCCAGTTAAAAAAACAGTAGTTATAATAAGTTTTATCATAAAATACACTCCTTAATATTTTATGACATTATAACAAAAATAACTTAGTATTATGTTATTTATAAATAGTAATTTATTTTGCTTCACTTTCCTCTTGCAACATTTTATCCATCAGATTAAAAAGTGTACTAGTACTTTTTTCTATGTCTATAAAGTTTTGTTTGATCTGCTCTTTTGATTTTAACATATCGTTATCTTTGATCAGTTGTACAGATTCTATAACTTTGTTATGTACATCCTTGTGTGGTTCAAGAATTTTATCGTAAGACTTAGCATTGCTGAACTGCTCTTTACCTTCATCGTTGTACCACTTACCAAATCTACATGTATTATGATCATCAAAGTTTTTAAATTCCTCTTTTTCTATGTGATCAAGAGCTTCTGCTTTGTAAAGTATATGATCTATTTTTGCTAAAACTATAAAGTTTTTGTTTTTCATGTATGTACTCGAGTTTAGTACAGATTCACTAACTATATCAAACTTTTTAAGGGATTCATAAAGTTTAGTTACACTTTCTTGAGATATATCAGATATCTTATTTAGTTCTTCAGAACTATCTTGCATACCACTTGCTTCTTGTTGAAGTGTAGAGATCGATATAGAGATCTCACTTGTCGCTTTTTGAGTTCTCTCAGCCAGTTTTCTAACTTCATCTGCAACTACGGCAAATCCACGACCATGTTCACCTGCACGAGCAGCTTCTATAGCAGCATTTAGAGCAAGTAAGTTTGTCTGTTCTGCAATATCTTTAATCAGATCAACTACAGTATTGATCTCTTGAGTTTTAGTACTTAGTGAATCGACTATATCATCATTTTGAGTAATGATCTCAGAGAGTTTTTCAAAGTTTTGATTCATGTTTTCTACAACTATATTATTTTCCCTAGATAGTAATGCCGTCTCTTCTGCTTCACTCGCTAAGTTTGTAAGGGTATCATTAGTTTCAGATATTTGGTCTTGAATGCTAGCAAAGTTAGAAACAAGTCCATCACCTGTTTTATCAAGATCTACTAAAAAGTTTTTCTTATTTTGACTAATGTACTCTTGTTCCATTGCATCTATGCTTCGGTTTATTAACTCAGCTGTTCTTCTAAAAGATGGATTTAGTCCTATTGGAGTTACACGTCTAAAGTATTTGTTTTCAGAGGCATATTGAATAGATGTGTTGATTTCACGTGTAAAACTCTCCAACTGATCAAAAAGATCATTGATCCCATAACTTAGTTCAGCAAGTTCTCCGCCAGCATCAATGTATAATTCTCTTTGCTCAAAGTTACCTACAGTACTTCCCTTTACAACATTTAAAGATTCTGCAATCGTATGTCTTGTAATTTCGATTTGTTTGTAAGCGTATATAGCAATAGCTATATTCAAAAGATTAAAAGTTAATATAGTTATATTGAATTCAAAAAAAACTATAGATACTATAAGACCTAAAGATATGACACCTAAATGTGCATAGTTAGAGTAATGTATTTTAGATAGAGAGGATAAATTCGTCATATCTAACTCCTTTCTCATCTAGAATTTGCATAACTTTCTTAAAACTTGCCTCAACTCCACTACTTTTTTCTATTGCAAGTAGTTCTTTATACAAAGGGATTATAAAATCAAGTGCTTTTTTAGTTGGTTTTCTTCTAGCTGAGTGATAACCTACTACCTTGTTGTTAAAGTAAGAAGGTGTGACATTTGCAAAAACCCAGTAGTATGAACCATCACTACATAAGTTTTTTACATAAGCATTTATCTCTTTACCGTCTTTAAGGTAGTTCCATAGAAGCTTAAAGATCACTTTTGGCATATCTGGATGTCGAACTATACTGTGTGGTTTATCTATCAGCTCTGATTCTTTCATCTTAACAATATCTATAAATGCACGATTTGCGTATGTTATTTTGCCTTTAGTATCAGTTTTGGTAACTAGTAATGTATTTTCATCAAAAGTTACTTCTTTATCTGTTACAACTTTATTCATATAACCTCTTATATTTTAATTATGCCTATTTTACTCTTTGTATTGTAAATAACTCTTAAATTAGTCGCTGCCTTTGTAGGTTCTTAGCATAAAGTAACCCATAAGTCCAGATATAAGTGAAGCTAAAAGTATTCCAACTTTTGCTTCAAACATCATTTCTCTGTTCCCTACAAAAGCTAAATCTGCCACAAAAATACTCATAGTAAACCCAATCCCACCTAAAAATGAAACAGCAAAAATCTGAAACATTGTTGTGTTTTTCGGTAAATGTGCGATTTTTAGTTTAATAGCTAAGTAAGATATACCAAAGATCCCAATCACTTTACCAAATACAAGTCCAAATATAACCCCTAAAGATATATCTGATATTATAGATGATCCAATAGATGAAAAATCTATACTTACACCTGCATTGGCTAGAGCAAATATAGGAATTACGACAAGACCTACTGGGAGGTGTAATGATTGTTCAAGTCTTTGAGATGGCGTACCAACCCTGTATATGCGATCTTGTATTGTGTTTAGTATAGATTTCTGTTTGTCGTGTGTAGTGTGATCAGTTGCTACAGGGTAGCTGTCGTATTCATCTAGTAAATCTCTTAGTTTTCTAGTAAAGTTAACTGGTGCAAATTTTGGTTTTGAAGGTATAGCAAAAGCTGCCAATACACCTGCGATTGTTGCATGTACTCCAGATTCTAGCATAAAGAACCACATAAATATACCAACTATAAAGTAAGGTAAGATCATGTGTATACCTAAGCGATTAAAAACAAAAAGTAGACCAAAAGATGTAAAAGCAAGAAATAAAGGTAGTGTAGATATCTCTTGTGTATAAAAAAGTGCTATAACTAAAACAGCTCCTAAATCATCTACAATAGCCAGTGCTACTAAAAAAGTCACAAGTGCTGGAGAGATCCGGTTCCCAAGTAGAACAAGTATGCTAATAGCAAAAGCTATATCTGTAGCCATTGGAATACCCCATCCATCTGATCCAACACCGGAGTGATTAAAAAAAGCATATATAATTGCTGGAAATACCATACCACCAATAGCTGCGACTATTGGAAGTACTGCATTTTTAAATATAGACAATTCCCCAACAGTTAATTCGCGTTTTATTTCAAGTCCAACCATAAAGAAAAATATAGCCATCAATCCATCATTTATCCAGTGGTGTAAAGAGTGAGTAAGATCCCAAGACCCAACTTCAAATGTTATATCTGTATGTATAATGTGGTAGTAAACATCTGCAAAAGGAGAGTTTGCTACGATCAAGGCTATAAGTGTAGCTGCAAGAAGTACTAAACCAGATGTTGTTTGTGTATGTAAAAAATGTTCGAAAGATGAGTAAACCCTATCAAAGGCTTTTTCCCAAGGTGCATAAATTTTCAACTAGTATCCTTTTTATCAATTTATTTCACAAGTGATTTTATTATATCAGATCAATATAAAAAGTTAGAAAATAGATGTATAATAAAAAAATGAAATTAGAAGATTTAAAAAATAAAAAAATTATGCTTTTTGGTAAAAGTCGTTCGTTTAGTTTGGACGAGTTGAAAATGCAGTTAAAAAGTCATGGTGCTATTTTAGTGCAAGAGTATGAAGAAGATGTTGAATGTGTTGTAGATGGCGCTATGATGACTCCAGTAGAGAGTTTAAAAAGTGATGAGATATATGAGAAAAAAGAGGCAGAATTTATAAAAGTAGAGATTCTTGAAGAGTTACTTAGCAGTGCTATAGATGAAGATGTTTTAATGATGAGCTTGAAGTTATCATCAGACAAACAAAGACTAATAAACTTTTTGACAAATGAAAATATAAACGATCAGTTTTATTTTAAACTTTTAGGTATATATAATTGGGGTAATGATGATTTTTATGAAAATGATGATAACCGTGATGTAACAGCATCTATAATAAGAAGATTTTACAAAAATATAGACAGAAACCATAACATAGAATTTTCAAAACTTGGTTTGATGCATCTAGTTGAGCAAAGCAGTGATCCAAAACTCTTAGAGGTTATAGCAACTTTAAAACCTCTAAGAAAAAGTTTTAAAGTTCAAAAAAGTGATCATGGCTTTAAAATAATAATCTCTTTAGCTAAAAACACTTTCACACCAAAGAGTGTTTTAAAGGAGCTGATCAAAGAGTCAAATGTGTTTATAAAAGTTTTAATATCTAAAAGAAAAAACTTAGATACACAACTTCAAAAATTGCTTTTTGATGAAGGCTCGGAAGAGGTTTTAAGTTCTTTGGCAAGTTGTGAAAACTTATCTGATGAGCTTTTTCAAAGTTTGTCTACTAAAGAATTTTATGTAAAAAAGATGGCTTCTTCAGTAAAACTTGATAAAGAAAAGTATATGTTTTTTAAAGAGAGGGTTCCCTCAAAACTAGCAACAAATGAAACACTAAGTGTAGAGATGCAAAAAGACCTTCTCGCTAGTCACTTAGAAGATGTAAAAGAAAGTTTGGCTGCTAATAAAAATATATCATATGAGACAATTTTAGAGTTGTTAAAACTTGAAGATAAAAGAGTTGACTTTTTTATATATTCAAACCAATCAACTCCACAAGATGTATTAAAGATGGGATTTGATAATATAGATAATTATGATGCATTAGCACACAATGAAAATACGCCCGTTGATCTATTGGAAAAAATTTATAAGAGTAGTTCAACTAATACATGTATAGCATTAGCTAAAAATAGTTCTACACCAGTAGAGATCCTTTACCAGCTTCAACTTGATTCTAAGTATGAAAGATACGTAAAAGAGAATCCAAGTTTTGGTAAACATATACAACAAGAAAATATAGGATGGCAGGTATGAAAGCGCATGATTTAACAGCAACACTTATAAAGTTAGTTGAAAAAAAAGTTGCCGTCTTTTTGTGGGGAGCTCCAGGGATTGGTAAGAGCTCGATCGTAAAACAGATAGCTGAGCAAAAAAATATAGGCTTTATTGATCTGCGTTTAGCTTTGATGGATCCTACTGATCTAAAAGGGATACCGTTTTATGACAAAGATGCACATCAGGCACTATGGGCACCTCCGGCTTTTTTACCTCGTGATGGTGAGGGTATACTTTTTTTAGATGAGTTAAACTCAGCTCCTCCAAGTGTTCAAGCATCTGCTTATCAGCTGATCTTAGATAGACGTGTAGGTGAGTATGAACTACCAGATGGCTGGGCAATAATAGCTGCAGGAAATAGAGAGGGTGATAAAGGTGTTACTTATAAAATGGCAAGTCCGTTAGCAAACAGGTTTGTACATTTTGAGATGGATATAAGTGTAGAAGATTGGTGTGACTGGGCATATAAAAACCAGATAGATGAGTCTATAATAGGTTATATATCTTATAAAAACGAACATCTGTTCACATTTGATCCAAAAAATATGCAAAAGGCTTTTGCAACACCTAGAAGCTGGGAGTATGTAGACCAGATACTAAAAAGTGAAGTGGATGATAATCTACTCTTAGAGAGTTTATCAGGAGCTGTTTCAAAAGAGGTCGCAGTAGGATATTTAAGTTTTAAAAAGGTGCAAAGCCGTCTTCCAAATATTGATCAAATAATAGAGAGTGGAAGTGGTAAATACTCTGATGAGGTAGATGTACTTCATGCTTTAAGTGTTGGACTTGTATCTGCCGTGCTGAAAGACCAAGACAAACTTGATAATGTTTTAAAATATTCACTTGATCTAAAGGGCGAATTTAGTGTAAAAATAGTTCAAGACCTACAAAGAAATAGTGTTATGATGGAACATTCTAGTGTATTTAAAGAGTGGGTTGAAAAATTTAGTTATTTACTGGCTTAATAAATGTCTAACACAGATAAGATCTCAAAAGCAAAAGCAAAACTACTAGTTGATTATCCTTTTTTTGGTTCACTTGCATCAAAAGTAGAGATCGTACAAAACGATGATATTGAAGCATTTCGTGCAAATGATTCAAAACTTGAATATAGTTCCATGTTTATAGATGGGGCTAGTGTAGAAGAGATAGAGTTTGCTTTGGCAAACTCGGCAATGCACGCTTCTTTGTCACATGAAAACAGAAAGAACAACCGTTCAGGATGGCTTTGGCAGATGGCAACAGACTATGCGATCAACGATATGTTGGTTGAGAGTGGACTTCAAAGACCTTATCAAGCTCATTACAACAAACTATATGAGGGTTTGTATGCTGAAGAGATCTATGCAATGCTTAAAGATGAACTGCTCCGTGATGATGAGCTGGAGTATGAAGCTGATAATCCAGAAGATGTGGACCAAGATAACAAAAACAATAATGATCAACAAAGTCAGAAAAGTAGTTCGACAGAACAGATTTTAAATGATCAGTTGTTTGAAGAGTTCGTTTTATCTGAAATAGAAAAAGAGAAAGATGATGCTAGGTTTCCAGATGCTGTTAAAAGATTTTTTAATCTTGAATCAGATGGTAAGATAAATTGGCGTGATGAACTAAGAGATGCAATAGACAGATACGCAAGAGATGACTTTGTTATGATGCCTCCAAATAAAAAATATATCTCTAGTGGATTTTATCTACCATCTGCAACAAGTGAGACTTTTAACTTAGTAGTCGCAGTAGACTCTTCTGGATCTATAGATGATGAACTTTTGAGTGAGTTTTTAAGTGAGATTAACTACTTGATGCTTAGTGTATCAAAATATAAGATAGATCTACTGGTATGTGATGAGAAGATCCATGAGCATAAAACCTTTTACAGCGGAGATGAGCTTGAAGTTGAGCTACAGGGCGGAGTAGGTACTGACTTTCGTCCTGTATTTTCATACATAGATGAAAATTTGGAAGATACAAATTTACTACTTTATTTTACAGACTTACAAGGAGTTTTTCCAAAGGATGAACCAAATTATGAAGTTAAATGGGTTACAAAAAGTGAAAATAAACCGCTATTTGGAACTACTATTTTAATGAATGAAGTATAATAATATTTATATTTGATTTATTGCTATAATTCTTAATAACAAAAAAAGGTATATATATGTTAAGATTTTTTTTTAAACTACTAATTATTACTTCATTTATGCTAACTTATACTAATGCAAG
>Ga0193953_1001549_pt1 | contig 10460 bp, 10 predicted proteins | sample BB_4_MG_FD_140325 | JGI IMG/M metagenome (GOLD analysis project Ga0193953, IMG submission 140325) | Microbial mat bacterial communities from the Broadkill River, Lewes, Delaware, United States - BB_4_MG | ecosystem: Environmental > Aquatic > Freshwater > River > Microbial mats | place: USA... | reverse complement strand
TACTTTTGAAAGTGTAGCACCAGGTACTCAGAATTATCAGCATACTGAATTAATTGCAGAGTCTCGTCTGGGAATCCAATTGGTGGGTTACATTGGTGAGACACCATATTATTCGCCATTTAAAACCATTGAAAATCCACAGTATGAAGCATCGGTAGTATCCTATGGCAATAATTTTAATGATGAATCAAAAGACTTTTTTGGAAATTTCACCATTACGGATGAGTTATTTGAGAATGGAGCCATTCATTCCAGTCACCCATATGTAGAAGCTACAGAAACGATTTATACATTAAAGTATCCTATCCAGGTAAAAGAAAATGCAGCGGATGCCATCATGACATACCGGGATATTGCATTGGTAGAACCAGGGGAAGATGGAGTTGATTTCGGCGGAGCTGAATTCTGGGATTATGTGGTAGTAGAAGCCACCAGGGATGGTGTAAACTGGATTCCTCTATCCGATGGGTATGATGTGAATTATGTTCAAAAATGGAGTGACTTTGGTAGTGCCGATTTAAACAGTGCACCCGATGCCAGTTCTTTATTTGAGAATCATACCATTAATCTTCATGATTCATTCCAGGCAGGTGATGAAATAGTGATCCGTTTTCGGTTATATTCGGATGCAGCAACCACTGGTTGGGGATGGGTAATTGATGATGTGTCCATTCAAAATGTTAGTACAAGTATTGAGAAGATCGATAATAACTTGTCTGAAAAACTATTGGTAACACCTAATCCTGTAGTTGACAATCATATGACTATTGATCTTTGTTCTGAACAATCAGGAGAGGTTGAAGTTTCTGTGTTCGATGTCACTGGATCAAGGGTATTTTCATCGAACTACACGAAAACTGGTGATCGTTTTACTGAAAGAGTAGAGTTGCTAAATGTTGGTACGGGCATTAAGGTAGTAACTGTGCGATTAAATGGAAAGGTCTACAGCCAGAAGATTATGATTAAATAATTGAATCTGCTGTTGTAAAAAGTAACGGGCATCTTATTTTGAGATGCCCGTTTTGTATGTCGTTGCTATAGAAATGATACCTGAAGTATTTTCAAAGGTCAAATTTTGTTCATGTTCCGTATAGAACTAACGCTTATTTAGAAAAGACCGAATATATAGACTTAGTAGCCTGTGAAATAGGTAGATGTACTTTTATTTATTTAGAATTAGCGAAATAGAAAAAGAGAAAAAGATCTTAAAATATAGGAATGTGTTTATTTTTGTTTTATCTTTGTTCAACAAAGTTGATCGAAATTAAAACGATGAGATATGACCGCAGTACAATTCAATACCCGCTTGTTAAGTATGCAAGATAAGTTATTGTATTTTGCATTGAGCTTAACTGCAAATGACGAAAATGCCCGTGATTTGCTTCAGGAAACGACACTAAAAGCTTTGACTTATAGAGAACAGTTTGTGAATAATACCAATTTTAAAGCGTGGGTATTCACAATCATGAAGAATACCTTTATCAACAACTATCGTCGTGATCAGAAAACACGTAGTACGTTTGATAGCAGTGAAGATGGATTTCGTGTGGCTTATAAAAGGAATTACGCATCCGAAACACCTGAAAATGTGTTGGCGGTTAATGAAATGAATCAGAAGGTAGAGAAGTTGGATGATGATTTCCGCATTCCTTTTAAAATGCATACACAAGGTTTCAAGTATAAGGAAATTGCAGAGGAACTTAGTTTACCGATAGGTACAGTCAAAAGTCGAATTTTCTTTACACGTAAAAAATTGCAACAAATGCTGGAGGATAAGTGATTTATTATAGAATGATGGTTTATTGTTAAGGCCGGCGTATCAGTTTAATTCGTTAAATTGCGTCGGCTTTATGTTTTTGTCTGGATTTTAAAAAACTGGACTAAAAGAATGCCGTTTAAACCTTTAATTTAGTTTTGAGAAGTTATGAGCCAAAGTTCCAAGGAAAAAAGATATGATCGCATTTACGAGCAAATAAAGACGTTAATTGTAGCGACTAATGATCCAATGGCAAGGATGGCGACCATCAATGCCTTGCTGCACCATAAGTTTAGTAACTATTATTGGACTGGTTTTTATCAATTGATAGATGAAAACCTGATTGTTGGGCCTTACCAGGGACCCATTGCTTGTTTAAAGCTTAAAAAAGATACTGGTGTCTGTTGGGCAGGGATTAACCAAAAGAAAACGATAATTGTCGCTAATGTACATGATTTCCCAGGTCACATAGCCTGTTCCTCGGCTACTAATTCCGAAATTGTTGTGCCTGTACGTAATTCAAATCAGGAGGTTGTAGCTGTTCTGGATGTGGATAGTCGGGATTTTGACTCGTTCGATGAAGTGGATGGCAAATGTCTGGAGAAAATTGTGGCATTAATCTATTCATAAAATGAGTAAGTTAGCCCTTGTTACTGGTGGCGCGACGCGAATTGGAGCCGCTATAACATCGCATCTGGCTCAGCAAGGATGGGAGGTTATCATTCATTATAAGAGTAGTGATAAAAAAGCTCAGGCTCTGTCGAAATCCCTCCAGGCTCGTTATAAAGGCAAGTCTTTTCCTGTGGTTGGATTTGATTTATCTAACTGGAAAGAGATAGAGGGCTTTTGGAATAAGATAGTACGGCTTTACAGTGCACCTGATTTATTAGTGAACAATGCCAGCCTCTTTCAACCGGGCCGACTTTCACATACATCAACAGCGCTCATGGAGTCGATGTTGAATATTAATTTTTTGGCTCCATTTTACCTGTCTCAGGCTTTTGTGAGATCAACTAATGCCGGTAGTGTCATTAATTTATTGGATACAGCCATTGAAACGAACAGTTCTGTACATGCCGCCTACTTGCTGGCTAAAAAAAATCTGGCTGAATTCACGAGAATGGCAGCCTTGGAATGGGCGCCGGCAATACGCGTTAATGCCATTGCTCCAGGACCAGTATTACCACCTCCGGATAAAAATGAAGAGTATCTGAGTACGATTGTAAAAGATACCCCTTTGCAACAAATAGTTGCTATAGAATCGATAAATGCGGGCATCGCTTATATTTTGGCTAATAAAAATATCACGGGAAATATTCTCTTTTGCGATTCTGGTCAACATTTATTGTAGGTTCTTCGTTGTTAAATAGAATACGCTCTAACAATGAAGAAATATAAGTGTTATGACTCAACTGCGAATCAAGAATTTATTAATCCGGACGGTTGTCGGTTTTAATCCCCATGAAATTGGGAAACGCCAGGATATTCTGCTTAATGTCACCATACATTATAATTCCACCAGGGAAGAGAAAAGTGATGATCCCAATGATGCATTAGATTATCGGGCCATTACAAAATTACTGATCGAAAAAGTGGAAGCAAGTCGTTTTAATCTGTTGGAGGCTTTAGGGAGAATGGTGATGGATACGCTAATGAGTTTTAGCAGGGTTGAGAAAGCTGAGCTGGAAATAGATAAATTGCATGCTTTACGATTTTCAGAAAGTGTCTCTCTTTATTTGATTGAATCGCGTTAATTGATTGGACATGCATGAGGTTGTTATAAGTATCGGATCAAATATTGAGCCCCGGAGAAATATTCAAAATGCACTCTTGGTTCTTGAGGGAGTTATGCAAATTCAGAAAGTCTCCGAGATGCTGGTAACAAAGCCCCTTGGAATAACTGATCAGCCTGATTTTGTGAATGGGGCAATGAAAGGTTTGACACCGCACTCCAGAAACGAATTAAATCAACAGCTAAAAGTGATAGAGGATCGATTGGGCCGGGATCGTTCACGTGCTAAATTTGGGCCTCGCGAAATTGATCTGGACATTGTTGTCTGGAATGGAGAGATTGTGGATGCGGATTATTTTTCCAGAGATTTCTTAAAATCTGTGGTCGATCAGGTTATGTAGTTTTTTTTACTTTATTTTGCACCTCGGAAATACATAGTGTTTAAGAGGAGGATTTTATGAGGTTGAAAGATTTAAAAGTGTCTAAGCGGTTAAATATCGTTATGGGGGGCATTTTGACGTTTTTGTTGTTGTCTCTGGCAACATACACTTTTCTTGTGAATAAAAAACGGGTCGAAACAAATGTCAGACAAACAGCTGTTGAGCGCTTGTCTTTTCTGGAAATCTACCTGACGAGTACAGCAATGGATTGTGAAAAATTAGGTGCGGATTCTCAATTGTTAGAGAGGCTGTCTAATGTGCTCCAAAAGTTGGAAGGAAATGGATTTTCAATGGCAGTACATACTGATCAGGGGAAAGGGTTAGTTGGAGATATACATCAGGAGGTTGATGTGACAGAATTTCAGACAGATACTGCTGATATGTCAACCATTGAGAAAGAATGGGTTTTTGGAAAATACCTTGCGGATCAACATGTCTTTTTAATATTGAAAGCAGATTACAGTAGTGTTCAAAAGGAACTGAATCGACTGTTGCGCATCATGTCTATTTCTTTGCTGATTGCAATAGCTGTTTTTTTATGGGTGTTAACGGCCATTAATAAGGATGTTGTGAATGGCATAAGCAAGGCCGTTAGATTTGCTGGAAATATTGAGCGGGGTGACTTGAATGATCATTTCGAGGAAGATCGGAAGGATGAAATCGGTAGCCTGGCAAATTCTTTGACCAGCATGAAGAATCAATTGAAAAGCATTGTCTCAGGTATTTCCAGTGGAGCCGTCAATATCCGTAATTTGGGTGAGGAGTTGCGACATGATTCGGTGGATTTATCTGAAGGGGCTTCTGAGCAAGCCTCTGCTGCTGAAGAAGTTTCCTCTTCCATGGAGGAAATGGTCAGTAACATACATCAAAACTCTCATAATGCCAGGGAAGCAGAACAAAATGTAGAAAGGGTATTAGTGGCCATGCAACAGGGGATGGAATTTGCCAAAGAAACGGCGGAGGTCATGCGCCTTGTTCAGGAACGTATTTCTATTATTAGTGATATATCCACCCAAACGAATATTCTGGCTTTAAATGCAGCTGTAGAGGCCGCCAGGGCAGGGGAACAAGGAAAAGGGTTCGCCGTAGTGGCGGCCGAAGTACGAAAATTGGCGGAACGCAGTAAGGAAGGGGCTGCAACCATCTCAGAACTGATTGATAAAGGGAATCAATTGGCCGATCAGTCTGAAGCCTATTTGAGTGAGTTGCAACCTGAATTGAAAGCCAATGCCGAAAGTGTGAAAGAAATTGCGGTGGCAGGCGATGAGCAACGGATCGGCGCCGATCAAATCAATTCTGCCTTAAGTGAGTTAAATGTGATTACCCAGCGTAATGCGGCTCAGTCCGAGCAAATGCAAAACCGATCCGATGAATTAAGTCGCTTGTCGGAAGAGATTGTGGAATTAGTCTCATTCTTTCAGATGACGAAGTAAATTTCTTACTATTCTCTTATTCAGTTATTAGCGAGAGTTTCTGGCAAACTATTTTTAGGGTATTACCCTCTCCGGTCGGTGGGTGAGGGCTTCCGGTTGGTCAAAATGATACGGCTTTGTCACCCGGATCGGTTTTTTTCTTCTTAGTGTAAGCGCATCAGAAACATCATCTCACCAAAACTCCGGACAAGATAAGCCCGATGATTCCCAGCTATCAACTATACAAGCCTTTTGTTCGGAGGTTAACATTTTCCTGCCATTGGAGGTCAATCTAGCATTTTTAATGATTTCTTCTACCATTTTGTTTCACTTATTATGTGCTACAAACTGGTCCAGTTATTAAAGCGGTTAAAAACATTCTGTTTCTTTTCGCCAGAAATCTCTTAAAACAATATCTGTTTTTCCATCTTTTTTCTGCACCCCACTACCTTTCCTCTGCACATCCGCCACCTTGCCCTGTGCAGCTTTAGCCCCTATCTCGTCAGCTTCTTTCTCCAGACCGGGGTCATCATTAATGGGCAGTCCGGCACCTTGTTTTTTGGCAGATACGCTGCCTTCTTTTTGTTGTACTACATGGGTCAATTCATGTCCAATCAATTTTTGGCCTTCCTGGCTTTCGGGCTTGTACTGGCCGGGGGCAAAGTGAATATCCGTTCCCTGGGCATACGCCAGGGCGCCAATGTCCTCCTTTATGGACTATTGATATATTTTAATGTAATGTATTAACTAACTCTTGTTTTCAAAAATCCAAGGACAAGGATTTTATCACTCCATTTTCAAATAGTAATACAGTGTTTTTATCATTCACATCCACTATTTCCTTTACATTTTCTTTAAAAATGAATGATTCAATAGCTTCATTTGATTCACTATCTAATACAAACATCTTTGAGGAACCGAAGCAAAAAAGCTTATTATCTTTTAGATATAATGAAGTAAACTGCAAACTTTGGTCAAATATTTTTTTTTGACTATTAATCCCTGTTTTTACATCATGTTCAAAGACTATATTTCCTTTCGAAAATATAATTTTATCTTCATTAGTGAGACAATATGAATTAACATCTTTTATTTCCCAATTTACATTTCCATTTATTTCATCCAAGACTTTTATCCTATAATTACTGAATGAGTTCTTTGCTATCACGACAATACCTGATTGTCTTTTTATAACTTTAGAAATCTCTAGATAACCATTACAAGAGAAGTCTTTGCTCCATAACAAAGTATTTTTGGCCAAACTATAGTGAACTATTTGTTTGTATTCATTCTTATTAGATATCAATATCAAATTGTTTTTGGAAAGAATAACACCATCCTCAAATCCTATATCACCAATTGAATTCAATTCAATAGTTTCAATGAGATTTCCCGAAGAAAGATCAATCTGACATAATTGAGATTGACATAAAACAAAACAACTACATTCTGAAATATATACATCTACAATATGAGAGTTAAATTCTTCAACCACCCACTCTTTTAATCCGCTTATCAAATCATAAGCTTCGATTTTAGTTTTCGATGAAACAATACACAACTCATTCGTAAACAATAATGGTTTATGGCTAAACTCTATTGAACTTTCCCAAAGTTGCTCAGCATTTTCCTTATTAAAACACTTTATTCTGTCGAAAAATTGAACAAATATCTGATTATTGTTGGCATAAACTGACTCAACTTTTCCCTGCAGGCTATATTTATTTTCATTATTAGAACTCTTTAGAACCCAATTAACATCCATACCTTTATCTAATTTACATGATAACACCAATACACTTAAACAAACAAATATAAATATCCTAGACATATCCTAAAATTTAAAATAACCAATCCTCTTGATGCAACTTCGGAACTGATTTATCTTTTATTAAAGTTTCAAATATCTTTTTTGCTCCCCAATCAGCAATGGTTAACATATACTTTTCTGAAGGAGTAAATCCCATATAGTAATTGGCTAACCACTCAGCACCTTCTTTATAAACATGATTTTCAGAATCCCCATTCCTATCCATATCTACGAATGTACCATTTGGTCCAATTTCGAAAACAATTGGAGCTCGTGCCATTATATCTCCAGTCCAAAAATCCCAATTACAGTCTTTTGCATCTAAATAAAAAGAAATAGTAAGATTATTTAGATCACTGAATTTCATTCCCTTTAGTAAATTAGCCGTACCGTTATACATGTCTGAATAATAGCCTTTTGTAATAGCTAAAGTTGGATTAGCAGGATCTCCTTCAACTTTTCCTTTAAAATGTAACCGACCACTACGTGATTGTTCTTCTACAACATCTCGATTAGCTTCTTTATAAGCACCAATCTTCTCTTCTCTTGTTTTTTCATCATCATCAGCACTCACCCCAGCTTTATCAGAAATATAAACATTGTCTTGGAAATTTAAATAACCCATTGTTACTTGTTGCATTATTGGAGCACCGTCAGCAAACAAATCCTTCTTTGTTTGTTCCATTGTTTGTGCTACAGCTCTAAGTACTTCAATGTTATCGCAATTTATAGCCATACCATTGTAATCATCCTTTTCTAAAGTAAATTGAGCCCATGCAGCACCATTATACTTACCTAATAAACTCGAAGAGCTATTAGATAATCCCTGAGCAGCAGCTGTCTGAATTTTACTAGTACCAACTTTTATAAGATCTTGAATAATATTACCAGCCGCACTTTTGACCCCTTCTTGAACCAAACCAGAAAGATTTCTGGTGACATGTGCAGAAATAACACCTGCAACACCTGCAGTTAATGCACCTAAAGCAATACTTAACACTGATTCTAGTATGACAGCTCCCCACTTAGTATCCTTCTTTTTTGCTTCTTCATACCAAATATCCAGATATTTACGCTTTATCTCACTGATAGTTTGTAGATCTCCTAACACCTTCAGTTTTAGCCGTAACTCTTCACTTGTAACATTCTGATCTTCTTGATCCTGCTTCTGCACCCCACTACCCTTTTTCTGCACATCCGCCATCTTGCCCTGTGCCGCCCTGGCACCCATCTCATCAGCTTCCTTCTGCAGACCGGGATCATCGTTAATGGGCATACCGGCACCTTGTTTTTTTGCAGATACGCGGCCTTCTTTTTGTTGTACCACATGGGTCAATTCATGTCCAATTAGTTTTTGGCCTTCCTGGCTTTCGGGCTTGTACTGGCCGGGGGCAAAGTGAATATCCGTTCCCTGTGTATACGCCAGGGCGCCAATGTCCTCTGCTTTGGTGGAGTTAGCATGTACATTTACATCGCTGAAATTGGTGTAAAAGGAAGTATCCAAAATACAATAAGAGCTATGAAATACTCGTTTTTTAAACAAAAGTTTGTTATCAATAGGTTTCTTATGGGATTACATTTACTCCTTTAAGTTTTAATTTAATTTCTTTCACTTGATCATTACTCAAGCTATTTCCACTTAGCACAATTCGTTTTAAAGAATGAGAATAACTTGATATTGGCAAATTTGAGATATTATTATTCCGTAAATCAATCTCTTCAATATTTGGCATAGTAAAAAACTCAATAGGTATGTCGGTAATCATGTTACGACTTATATCTAACTTTACTAAATTTTGAAGGCTTTCTATTTTAAAGGATCCTATATCTTTTAATCTATTTCCTGATAAATCTAATAGTTTTAATTCTCTTAAATTATTAAAATTTAATACCCAATCTATACGATTGTTTTTTAATATAAGGGTATCTAAATTTGGAAAATGCTGACCATCAAAATATATAAGCATGCCATTGGAAAAATCAAGACAGACTAAAGAATCTTTGCACAAAATTCTTTCATACGGTATAAAATTATATATATAACCATCAGTTGATATTTTAGATAGTTTAGAATAAAGCTCTAGATTTTCAGGAAATGCTTCATGTCTCAATATTAGTTCTTTATTATCCATATCTTTTGATTGATTACATCCAAAAGTTAGTAAAAAAGTCAACACGTATATCCCCAATAGTTTTTTACTTAACACTACTAACCTCACTTTCATTTAATACTGGTATCTTATTTAATCCCCCAGCCTTTTCTATAGCCATTTGTTGCATTTCATCAGATATCCAATGATCAAAAATGAAATAATTTACTAGTTTATCATCTCCAGATAAATTCGACCAAATCCTTTTCAGTAAATTATAATCATTATATTCATCTACTATTGCTAATCTTTTCTGTCCTCCTACATTTATGAATACTAATTTATTATAAACTGATAAATCGGAAGATAGATAGGTTATATTCTCTGGTTCATCTATTAGCACAACATCAGACTTATATTTATCCAACACTAGCTTCACCATTTCCTTATAGGAAGTAACATTTGCAATATTAGCATCATAGGTACAATATAAGTTTAGTATTTGAATATCAGGAGTATTCATATCAATAGATTCTCTTAAAGACTGAAATGCGACTAGTTGATCAGTTCTAAACTTATCTGCAAACTGATTGACAGTAATTGCAGTATTCATAGCATCACTTACAAGAACATTTTTGAGATTATCCTTTGCAACAGCTCCAGCACCACCTAAAATTGGTCCAGTGATATTCTGGTTTTGCATAGCAAGAGCAACTTTATAGGCAATATCTGGTGCTTTATTTGGAATATTATTCACCATTCTAGATACTAACTTTCCAGCTCCGGGCACCAAAAATCCCATTGAAATTTCTAAAAGTAAAGAGGCGAAACTAGGGACTTTTGCAGCAGCATCTTTAATTTCTTGTTTCAATTCTGTAACTGCAACACAAAATGGTCCAACAGTTTGTAAAATTCTTTCTCTGGCATTACGAACAAATACACTCTTTTCAGCATCATTAGCGAAAATTCTTAAGGACTGAGTGGAATTTTCAGATTCTTCTCTAGTTTCTTGCTTCTGCACTCCACTACCTTTACCTTTCACATCCGCCATCTTGCCCTGTGCCGCCCTGGCACCCATTTCATCAGCTTCCTTCTCCAGACCGGGATCATCATTAATGGGCATACCAGCACCTTGCTTTTTGGCAGATACGCGTCCTTCCTTTTGTTGCACCACGTGGGCAAGTTCGTGACCAATCAGTTCCTGCCCTTTCTGGCTATCC
>Ga0193953_1001547_pt1 | contig 10468 bp, 9 predicted proteins | sample BB_4_MG_FD_140325 | JGI IMG/M metagenome (GOLD analysis project Ga0193953, IMG submission 140325) | Microbial mat bacterial communities from the Broadkill River, Lewes, Delaware, United States - BB_4_MG | ecosystem: Environmental > Aquatic > Freshwater > River > Microbial mats | place: USA... | reverse complement strand
GTCCCAACTTTGGGTAGAAATATTTTGGGAATTTATCATATTAACATTCTGTCCCCAGCTTAAAATGTCAATATCAGTAGTATACTGACCAGAACGGAATATTATTGAATCTTTAATTAGAGAGGGTTCATTTTGTGTGTTTCTACCGAGAGTAGTTTCTATGAAAATAAACATACTGTCATTGGCTGCTATTTGTACATTAAATGCTTGGTTACCTTCTTGTCCATCGATTCTAGTTCTGTAGGCTGATTGTTTTCTGTTGCCTAGAGATATTTCATCGAATTTGGCAGTTTTGTCAGAGTTATTGTAAACCTTAAAGTAGTATGTGGCCGATCCAATTTCTGTAAAAAGTGTGTCTAAAATTATTGTGTCGGCCGAAAATGATATATTGATATCAGTTCCTGTTGCAAAGTTTTCTTTTTTGCAAGAGAAAGCAATAGCTAATGTAAATATTATAATGATTATTAAGTTTCTATTTTTCATATATTATTAACTATTAATAATATTTTTTATTTTGTTATTCCGATAATTATTTGATGCAAATATAATACTTATAGTAAGTGCAATCTATGATTATTTGTTTAATGAATTGTATAAAACTAAAGTGTGCGCTACCGTCTCGGCACGCACACATTTATACAACATACTAAACCTAAAAATTAAACTAAAAACTGCGAATTTTTATAAGATCAAAAGTGATTCTAGTTCTTCGATTGTTGTTTGAGAATCAATTAGATCGCTAATATTGTTTAAGTATTCTAATGCTTTCTTAAGATTAGAAGTGTCTGTTTTTGAGTCTGTAAATAAGCTGAAGCCTATAGTGTCAATAATTTGTTCTCTATCTTTTGTTATTTCATTGTTATTCCATCCATTTATCAACATTTCAGGATCCAAGGAGATGTCAATATCGTTGCTGAATAATAAATCTGAATAAAAGTCAATGTTATCTAATTCAGAATCTATTTTATCTAGATATTCGTTTTGTGCAAATGAGATACTTGCTGAGCTACCAACTAAAAGAATAAGTAGAAATGATAGTTTGTAAATAAAATTATTTTTATGGGCAGAATTCATAATTGTGTTTTTTTAGTTTGGTTTCGTAATATTTTCAGTAACTATTTTACCATCGAAAATTCTAATAATTCGTTGGGATTTTTCAGCGCATAATGCAGAGTGGGTTACTATTAAAATTGTTGCTCCTTCTGAGTTTAATTCTTGCAGAAGACTTATTATCTCTTCACTTGAATGTGAATCCAGATTTCCAGTAGGCTCATCTGCCAAAATAATTTTTGGGTTAGAAATGACTGCTCTAGCAATAGCAACTTTTTGTTGCTGACATCCAGAAAGTTCTTTTGGGTAACTCTTCTTTTTGTGTTGAAGATTTATCTTTTCCAACAAATTTAGCACTTTGCTTTTTCTCTCTTTTGGTTTTATTCCAAGATATAAAAGAGGTAGTTCAATGTTTTCGAATATAGTTAGTTCCTCAATTAAATTAAAATCCTGAAAAATAAACCCAATGTTTTCTCTTCTAAATTTAGTCCTAGCTCTTTCATTAAGGTTAGAAACATTAACCCCATCAAAAAATAAGTTTCCAGAATCAATTGTGTCTAGTAAGCCAATAAGATTCAAAAGAGATGTTTTACCGCTTCCCGAAGGACCCGTAATGGCAATAAACTCACCGTCGTTAATTTCAATATTAACATTTTCGAGAGCTCTTGTCTTAACCTCAATTTTGTCGAATAACTTATTTATGTTAATTGTTTTTATCACTAGTTTAACCTTTGATGTTGTTTTCTGTTAACTTTATTAATAATAATCATGCCATGAATTTAATTGTATTGATAATTAAGGTTATGTCGTTTTTGGTAACCTGTTAATGTGTCCTTTTTGATACAATTGGTGTGCGAAATCGTACATTTATTTGTATTTTTATGTTTTTGGTATTAAACCATTGTTGTGTTTTTTAATCATAAGCGGGAATAATTAAATTTAGTTATGAGTAGTAAATTAGGACGTGTATTAATAGTCGATGATAACGAAGATATTTTATTTGCATTAAAACTTTTGCTTAAGACTAGTGTTGAGCAAGTTATTGCTGTAAGTAATCCGAAAGAAATTCCACAGCTTATTGAGAGTGGTGATTTTGATGTCGTTTTGTTAGATATGAATTTTACTCAAGATGCTATTAGTGGTACAGAAGGTTTCTTTTGGTTGGAGAAAATTCTTGAAATAAAGCCTGAGAGTGTTGTTGTTTTTATTACTGCTTATGGTGATGCAGAGAAGGCTGTTAAAGCAATAAAGGCAGGAGCCACAGATTTCATTTTAAAGCCATGGCAAAATGAAAAATTGTTAGGTACAATTTCTTCGGCAATAAAACTTAGCCGTTCAAAAAAAGAGAATTGTGATTTAAAAAACAAGCAAATAGCTTTGTCAGAGGTTCTTGATCAACCTTTCGCTGATTTTATTGGATATTCAGATGAGATGCAATCGGTTTTTGCTACCATTCAGAAAGTAGCTAAAACAGATGCGAACGTTCTTATCCTTGGTGAGAATGGTACAGGAAAAGAGTTGGTAGCTAGAGCGCTACATCGTAATTCTTCTCGAAGTGAGGAAATGTTTATGAGTGTCGATCTTGGCTCTATTAGTGAAACACTGTTTGAAAGCGAGTTGTTCGGTCATGTTAAGGGTGCGTTTACTGATGCTCAAAAAGATAAATCGGGTAGATTGGAGATAGCTTCAGGGGGAACTTTGTTTCTTGATGAGATTGGAAATCTTTCAGCTCCCTTGCAAGCAAAATTGTTAACTACAATTGAGAGACGTGAAATAACAGCTGTTGGATCTACTATTGCTAAACCTATTGATGTAAGACTTATTTGTGCAACCAATAATGATTTGCTTGGTATGATAAATGAAGGGACTTTCCGCCAAGATTTACTCTACAGAATTAATACCGTTGAGATTCATCTTCCTCCTTTACGAGATAGGGTTTCTGATATTCCTTATTTAGTAGATCATTTTATAGCTATTAATGCAAAGAAATATAAAAAGACTGTAAAAGGAATTAGTTCATTGGCCATGAAAAAACTTACGCAATATTCGTGGCCAGGAAACGTCAGGGAATTACAACACGCAATTGAAAGAGCTATCATTATGAGTGATCAGAATCTTCTGCAACCTGACGATTTTGTTCTGTCGTCGCGTTCAAAATCATCTAGCGAGATAGATTTAGAATCATATAATTTAGAGGATATAGAAAAAAATATAATCCGAAAAATATTAAAAAAATATCAAGGTAATATTACACAGGCAGCAACTGAATTGGGTTTAACGCGTACTTCGTTATATCGTAGAATGGAAAAATATGGTTTATAAAAATTTTAGATTAAATATAGTATTACGAATTGCTTTTCTAGTTCTTTCTATTGGAGCATTGTTTTATTTTATAACAAATTTCGATATTATAATTACACCAATTCTTGTAGGTGTATTCATTTTTATTCAGATTTTTTCGTTGATAAATTACGTTGATAAAACTAACAGAGATTTATCATCGTTTTTTGAGTCAATTAGATTTTCGGAATTTACTCGTAAGTTTCATATTCAAGGAATGGGTAAGTCTTTTGATGAATTAAATAAAGCCTTTAATGATGTAATTAGTGAATTTCAGAAGGTACGATCAGAGAAGGAGGAGCATTATCAGTATTTGCAATCTATTTTACAAAATATTGATGTATCAATAATTGCTTTTCAAAAAGATGGTACAGTTGAGATGATTAATAAATCGGCCAAGAAACTTTTTCAAGTAAGTAGTCTTAAGAATATTAATATTCTTCAAAATAAAAGTCCTGAGCTAGTGTTTTCTCTATTAGGATTGAAACCCGGAGAAAACACTCTTGTTAAGATTAACGAGAAAGATGATTTGTTACAACTTGTTATATCAGGAACAGAATTTAAAATCAACGATAGAGTAATAATTCTTGCCACAATTAAGAATATTCAAAATGAACTTGAAGAGCAAGAGGCCGAATCGTGGCAAAAAATTATTAGTGTATTAACACACGAAATAATGAATTCTATTACGCCGATTACATCGTTGTCGTCTACCGTTTCAGGAATGCTTAAATTAACGACTTCTAATGGTGATGATTCACCTGTTTTTGATCAAGAAACATCTGAGGAAATATATATGGCTGTGAAGACAATTCACAAACGTAGTTCAGGGTTGCTGGATTTTGTTAATACTTATAGGAATTTAACGCGCATACCTAAGCCAAATTTTAAAATAGTTAGAGTAGGAGAGGTCTTAAGCGATCTTATGCCCTTGTTTGAACATGAATCGAAAAACAGCAATATTAAGATAAATTATTCAATTGAACCAGACGATCTTAAATTCTCAATTGATACTAATCAAATTGAACAGGTTCTTATTAACCTTATAAATAATGCTGTTAATGCTCTTAGTGATAATGATAACGGTGTTATTCAGATTAATTCGTTTTTAAATAAACGAGGTAGAGTTACTGTTCAAGTTTCAGATAATGGAAAAGGTATATTGCCTGATGTGCTTGATAAAATATTTATACCGTTTTTCACCACTAAAAAACAGGGTTCTGGTATTGGGTTAAGCTTGTCTCGTCAGATAATGCGTATGCACGGTGGTGCAATTAACGTTCATTCTGAATTAAATGTAGGAACAACCTTTACTCTTACTTTTTAAAAAGGTTTGTTAATCTATAGAAAGTGATGATTTGTCAGGTGGTGCACTATATTTGTCAAACCTATTGTTTTTGAAGCTTCCAAGTTAAAAAAAGTTAATCTGCAATGTTTTAAGCTATTTATTAATTGAATACTTTTGTGCGATTTTTAAAACCACTTAAAAAACACACAAAAAATGGCTTTTATAACAAAAGAAAAGTTTTTATCAAGTGACTGGTTTCAAGCTTATGTTTACCTTATTTTAGGTAGTGTAATATTTGCTGTTTCCGACATCTTGTTTGTAGTACCTTATAAATTAGCTCCAGGAGGAGTTTATGGTATTGCTACAGTTTTGAATACATTGTTTAGCTGGAAAATTAGTTATTGTACTTTTGCTATGGAGATTCCGTTAGTAATTTTGGGTACAATTATTCTTGGTCCACGATTCGGTATTAAAACAATTGTTAGTATTGTTACAATTCTGTTTACTGTTTGGGTTATGGAAACGTATGTTTCTGTTGGATATCCAAAGATTATTCTAGATCCAATGCTTAATACAATTGTTGCGGGTGTATTTTATGGTATATCTATTGGATTCATTTTTAAGTCGCGCGCTACCTCGGGTGGATCAGACATTATTGCAATGATTTTAGCTAAGTATACTAAATTATCGCTTGGTAAATTAGTTATGATTGTTGATGGTTTAATTGTATTGTTTACTCTTGTTCAACCTACCGAAACAGGTGCTATTGGATGGGAATTTGCAATCTATTCGTTAATAATTATTTATATCGAAGGTAAGATTATTGATATGGTTGTTAGCGGAGCAAACTATCATAAAACAGTTATGATTGTGTCTGATAAATTTGAGTCTATCTCATCTAAAATTAAGAACGATCTTAAGCGTGGAGCTACTATTTTTACTGGTACAGGAGCTTATTCTGGCGAAGAAAGAAAAATGGTATATTCTGTTATGAGTCGTAGAGAATTAGAAATTCTTAAGCTTCATATTAAAGAGGTTGATCCAGATGCTTTTGTTAATGTTACCGAGGCTAACGAAATTATTGGTAAAGGATTCAAGTCGTTGAACGACGAGGATTAATATTTATAATTGTTATTAAAAAGGGGCTGTATTTTATATAAGCCCCTTTTCTCTTTTATAGATATACTTCTAAGAGAGTACAGTTTTTGTCTGGTTTTATTCTTATAGTAGTAATTTCATTTGGAATAAGAACAGTTTCGCCAGTTGTTATTTGTACATTTTCGTTGCCCGAAGTAATAATTTCGGCGCTACCATCAATGCACATATAAACAATAAATGAATCAGTAGTGAAATAATCTTTTTCTATAGTGTTGTCTAGTTTAATAATATTTGTCTTAAAAACGGGAGAGTCTATAAGTGTAGATGTTTTATTCTCTTCTATTGTAATATCCTCTTTATTGTTTTTTGGTTTATCAAAATTTATAACATCAATAGCTAAATCGGTGTGTAATTCACGCAGATTGCCATCTAAGCCTTTTCTATTCCAATCATAAATTCGATATGTAATATCTGACGTTTGCTGAATCTCGGCCAATACAACACCTTTTCCAATTGAGTGAACTCTGCCTGCTGGAATATAAATTACATCGCCTTTTGTTACGGAAACTCGATTTACAATTTCTTCAATTGTTCCATTGTTAAGATGTTTTAGATATTCTTCTTTATCTAGATTTTTTTTAAACCCATTTATTATTGTTGCATCTTTTTCTGCATCTATTACGTACCACATTTCTGTTTTACCATATGCTTTATGTTTTTTACGTGCAGTTTTATCGTCTGGGTGAACCTGTATGCTTAATTGATCGTTGGCATCAATAAATTTAAAAAGCAACGGGAACTCAATTCCAAATTGTTTGTAAACTTTATCTCCAACAAGGTCGCTCATGTACACTTCAATAAGCTCTTGAATATCGTTTTCTGCTAAAAAACCATTTTCGACAATCGAAATATTTTCTTGTATACCTGAAAGTTCCCAGCTTTCGCCAATATTTGTTTGTGAGGCTTTCCCTTTGTTGTATTTTTGGTTCAACTTTTTGCCACCCCAAATAGTCTCTTTTATTATTGGGGTAAATTTCATCGGGTATAACTGCATATCAATATGGTTGTTTTTGATTATTATCACTATTTTTGTTGAGTTAATCGAATTTGATTAACAATTGCAAATATAAATAAAAAGATCATGCTTGTAATAGGAATTGCTGGTGGAACTGGAAGTGGAAAAACTACAGTTGTAAAAAAAATATTAGAAACTCTTCCTGTAGAAGAGGTGGCGGTTGTTCCGCAAGATTCATATTATCGTGATAGTAGTCATCTTCCTATGGAAGAACGCCAAGAAATAAATTTTGATCATCCAAAATCAATAGAGTTTGAATTGTTGGTAGAGCATGTTAAGTCTCTTAAGGAAGGTAAAACTATTCCTCAACCAATATATTCATATTTAACATGTACTCGAGCTCAGGAAAGTATAAAAGTAGACCCTAAGCATGTTGTTATTATAGAGGGGATTTTGGTATTAACGAATCCTGCTCTTCGCGATTTGATGGATATTAAGATTTTTGTTCACGCCGATGCCGATGATCGTTTGAGTCGTGTAATTAATAGAGATATTATTGAGCGTGGTCGTTCGGTTAATAAAGTTTTGGAACGATATGAAAAGACTGTAAAACCTATGCATGTTCAGTTTATTGAACCAACAAAACAGTTTGCAGATATTATTGTTCCGCAGGGAGGGAAGAACAAGGTTGCAATAGAAATGATTAAAACAACAATTGAAAAAACTTTATTGATGCATAAATGATACCTCTTAAAAAGATTGATATTACCAAAGTTCTGTTTCTAGATATTGAGACAGTGCCGCAGTTTGCTAATCATAGTGAAATGCCTGAATTGCTTTCTGAATTGTGGAGTATTAAGGCTTCAAAATTGATAAAAAATGGTGAATTGCCTGAAGAAATTTATTCTAAAGCGGGAATTTTTGCTGAGTTTGGTAAGATTGTCTGTATTTCGGTAGGTGTTTGTTTTTACAAAGACAATGTTTTAAAATGTAGAATTAAGTCGTTTGCTGGTGATGATGAGGCTGTTTTATTGAACGATTTTGTCACTTTGCTTAACGATTTTTATAAAACAGACGATAATTTTTTATGTGCTCATAATGGTAAAGAGTTCGATTTTCCGTTTCTAGCTCGAAGAATGGTTGTTAATAGGATTGATATTCCATTAGCTCTTGATGTTAGAGGAGCAAAGCCATGGGAAACACCTTTTATTGACACAATGGATTTGTGGCGTTTTGGCGATTATAAAGCCTACACCTCGTTGAAATTGTTGACTACCATTTTGGGTGTTCCTTCTCCAAAAGATGATATCGATGGAAGTATGGTTTGTGATGTTTATTGGAAAGATAACGATTTATATCGCATCGAAAAGTATTGTAGAAAAGATGTTTGGGCTATTATTAATCTTTTTTTACGATATTCAAATAAAGAGATAGTTTCTGAAGAAAATATTGAAAATGTTTAAGTTAAAATAGCATTTTTGTTACCTAAGCAGTGTTCTTATAATAGTACAGTATTGGATTCCATTTTTTTTTAAGCCTTTAATATTAATAGAACTTAGTTACTAAACAATATGCTAATAACTAAGTTCTATTAGTTATTATTAATGTGCGTGAATTCGTCCTCCACTCGATTTATTTGAATTTGTAGACTTTGGATTTCCTTTGTAGTCGATAGCTCCGCCGCTACTTGCTGAACCAGAAAATGAATCAGTAACATAAACTCTAATGTCGGCACCGCTACTAGCATCAGCCGAACATATAATGCTTTCTAAACCGTATGCATTAATATTGCTTCCACTTGATGAATCACAATTCAATGAGTTTGTTTTTCCCGATAATTTTACTCCTGCACCACTGCTAGTATCGCAAATAACATTTTCTGCGTTTAAACTTACTGTAGCATCAGCACCACTACTTACCGATATCTCAATTTTTTCAACTTTTAAGGTGTCAACAGTCCATGTGTCCGAACCTGCACTGCAATCAAGACTTTTAAGATCTTTTACTGTAACATCAATGCGTTTAATATCGGCACGTATTCTTTCTTCACAGTAAATTTTTAATTTGCCATTTTCTACTTTAGTTACAATGTATTCTTGTAGATTTTCGTATGTTTTTACAGAAACGCTTAGTTTGTCGCCTTGGCTTATGTATAAGTCTAAACCACTTGAAACTTTTAATTGGTTGAAATTCTCAACGTCTCTATTTGTTGTAATAACCTCCCCATGACCTTCAATTCCAGGGTTTAAATTTAGGACACACGACGAAAACAGTATTGCTATTATAGCAACTGAAAATGTAAATATTCTATTCATAATTAATCAAATTTAGTTAAAGTACAGTCTTTGACGGATAGAAATATAAAAGGTTTATTTTCTTTGTTAAGTAGTAATTAATTAATAATGGATATTTTGATGATTTAATAGGTGTGGTATTTTAGTGATTAAAATCAATTATAGATATATGAAAGTTGATTTACATAAATAAATTAATTTGTTTTGTGAACGATAGTTATTTGATGATGAACTTAATTGGTGATTTTTCTGGAAAATAAATATGGCTGAAATGTTAAAAGTTTTAACCAAAATGCTCTTATAACTGGAAATATATTATTAATTATGTGCTCTGAAAAATTGAGTAATTTTTTTAATAGGGAAGGGGAAAGTTTTGAGATTAATTGCTACCACATTACATGGTTTAGAGGAAGTTCTTTCAATTGAGCTTAAAGAGATTGGTGCTACAGATGTAGAAGTTCTTAACAGAGCGGTTGCCTTTAAAGGTGATAAAGAGCTAATGTATAAGTGTAACTTACAATTGCGAACAGCACTTAGAATTTTGAAGCCGATAAAAACTTTCGTTGCACGCGACGAAGACGAGTTATACCAGAATATTTTTGGTATTGATTGGATGAAAATTATTACTCTTACACAAACTTTTGCTATTGATACTTCTGTTTCTTCAGAAATTTTCCGTCACTCAAAATATGTTGCATTAAAGTCTAAAGATGCAATAGCCGATCAATTTAATAAAAAAACAGGACGTCGCCCGTTTGTTGGCACTACCGATCCAGATATTCGTATTCGTATTTCATGTATAGGAAAGCAGTTTACTGTTATGCTTGATAGTTCTGGTGACCCTTTGCATAAAAGAGGTTATCGTACAGCTGTTCACGAAGCGCCTATGAACGAAGTTTTAGCGGCAGGGCTTATTGCTATTACTGGTTGGGATAAAAGCGTTCCGTTAATTGATCCAATGTGTGGATCAGGAACTATTGCTATTGAGGCTGCCATGAAGGCTGCTAATGTTCCTGCTGGAGTTATTCGCAAGAAGTATTGTTTTATGAACTGGGATGACTATGATACGGAGTTATGGGATAAAGTTTACAACGAAGCAATGGCTGCTATAGATAAATCGGATATAGATATTAAAGGTTTTGATATCTCGGCTCGTTGCATTAGTATGTGTAAAGCTTCGTGCGAAGATTTGGGTATCGATGGACTTATTGAGTTTAAACGTAAGGCTTTTGAAAAAAATACTGGTACCGAAAATAAAGGTATTATAATAATGAATCCTCCTTATGGTGAGCGTCTTGAAAAATCGGATATTTTTGGTTTTTATAGTGCTATTGGAACTAATCTTAAACGTAATTTTGAAGGTTATACTGCTTGGATAATTAG
>Ga0193953_1001543_pt1 | contig 10492 bp, 10 predicted proteins | sample BB_4_MG_FD_140325 | JGI IMG/M metagenome (GOLD analysis project Ga0193953, IMG submission 140325) | Microbial mat bacterial communities from the Broadkill River, Lewes, Delaware, United States - BB_4_MG | ecosystem: Environmental > Aquatic > Freshwater > River > Microbial mats | place: USA... | reverse complement strand
TCGCTTTTTTCTTGATTCGCACCAACACACCAGCTACATTGGAAATACGACCACACGAACCAAGGATGGAGCCATGCACATTGCTGTTCTGATCAAACAGGTCCACGCCCTCGGCATCACCCGGCACCAATCGGACGAAGAGGAGAATCCGACGGATTTTCGTATCAACCGCCTGGATGAACACGCCCTCGAAGAGGCCCTGCACATCAAAGAGTCCTACCCGGGGGTCACCCTTACCCTCATTTCCGTCGGACCTCACCGCGTCACCGAAGCTCTCAGGCGCGGACTGGGCATGGGCGCCGATGACGCCTTTCATATAAACACGGATTTCGAGCCCCTCTCCGCCACCGAAACCGCAGCGGCCCTCTGTCCTTGCCTTAAGGAACTCAACCCCGACCTCATCCTCTGCGGTGCCATGAGCGAAGACCTCATGCAGGGCATGACCGGACCGGCCCTGGCCACCATGATGAACATCCCCTTCACCACCCAGGTGATCAAGGAGCTCCGTATCACACCGAACACCCACACCCTTGACGCCACCCGAGATGCCGGCGGTGGAGGGCAACAGCTCCTGCGCATCCCCATGCCCTGCCTCATCTCCATCCAGCAGGGATTCAACACGCCGCGCTACCCCAATATCTCTCACATGCTTAAAGCACGAGGTCTTCCCATCGAGTCCCGGGATGCCCGCCCCGTGGCCAAAGCCATTGCCACCGAAATTGCCGGGACCTCTCCCCCCACCCAGCGCGGCAGAGGCATCCGAATCAAAGGCACCCCAGACGAACAGGCCGCTCAGTTCGTTGCCTACCTCCGGGAACGTCAAGTATTGCCTCCGGCGGCAAGGTGAGCCACCTTGAAAGCGGATCGCGAATGCTCCCGACCTTCGTTCCTCAGGTCGATCACATTCGCAGACGGGCTACGCCCGTGATATTTATCAATGGGCTCATTTTTTAAATAGCCGGAGCCAAGAGAATCCTCGACCTATCGCCTTTTACCCATTACCTGTGTTTAAAGGATCTCCCATGATTGCCCTGATGATCGAAATGACTGGCCATACCATTCCGACGGTTGCCATGGAACTCATGACCCTGGCTCTGAGCCTCACCAAGCAGCCACCATCCGATATTCTGGCACTGGTGTACGGAAAAGAAGCGGAAGAGGGAGCCCGTCGGTTTGCACAGGAATCAGGGGCGGAGACCCTCGGACTCGTGTGGGACAACGATGAGCAACCAGGACTGGAAACCGGAGCTGCCTTGGGGGAGGTTCTTAAAGAGCGGGGAGTCCGAACCCTTTTGTTTCCCCACACTCCGTCGGCCATGGAGATCGCACCGATACTCGCCGTGGCCCTGGGGGTTCCCCTGATCGCCGGAGTGGTGGAATTTGAAGAAGAGAAAGGTGAGTTGTATCGATCTGTCGGCGGTGGAAAAAAACGCCTGCATGTGGCAACGCCTGAGTGTGCGGTGGTCACCATCCAGCCCGGGCTCTTTGACGCCGCCCCCAGGGCAGAACGGCCCGGCTCCGTCACCCTGAAAACACCCTCATTCCCGAACTGCCCCATCCAGATCCTCTCCACCCGGAAAGAGGACGTCGGCACCTCAAACCTTTCCGGTGCCCGCGTGGTGGTCTCTGTGGGACGGGGAATTGAAGCCAAAGAGAACCTACCCCTTTTCACCCGGCTTGCCGAAGCCATTCCCGGTGCTGCCAAAGGGTGCTCCCGCCCCCTTGTGGACATGGGCTGGATGCCCTACCCCTGCCAGGTGGGGATCACAGGCGCCTCGGTCTCCGCAGACCTCTACATCGCCCTCGGCATCTCAGGTTCCAGCCAACACCTCGCCGGTATCCCCCAGAACACCACCGTGATCTCCGTAGGGAGCGATCCCAACGCCGCCATCCACGCCGTCAGCGACCTCATTATCGAAGCTGACCTCCTCCCATTTATGGAGGCTACCCTGGCGCTGTTAGAAAGCATGCCTCCGGCGGCGAGGTGAGCCACCTCGAAAGCAGGTTGCCAATGCGCTTTGCCCCTCGTTCCTCGGGGCAAAGGCAATGGCATTCACTACAGGCTGCGCCTCCCTCCAAAGCTGGAGACGACACGAACGAAAAATCAGTTCATTCGAAACATAGATTTTAGGAAACCACTCCCTATCCGTCGAATTGTTCCGATGAAAGCCAACCTTCGAGATGGGAGAGGGGCAGCCGCTGACCATGCGCTTGTGACACATTTTGCATACCCTCAAACCACACGCGAATGCGGACGCAAAGAATCCTGAGTAACGACACCCGTAGCGCATTCGCATTCAGCTTTCAGCTTTCAGCTTTCAAGGTGGCTCACCTTGCCGCCGGAGGCTCTCTTTTTTCATTCAAACAAAAAAAGGGGTACCGCCCATTGGCCGGTACCCCTTTATTATTTACTCACATATGGAACGTGGGATCAGGCTTCGGTTTCAGCCGTCTCCTTTTTCTCTTCTTTGGCTGCCTTGACTGCGTCTTCGGCCTTCTCTTCGGCTTCGCGGACCATTTCGGGATCCTTGCCGGTGAGGGCTTTGATGGGAGCACCGTAACCGGGCTCGATAACCCCGGGCTTACAGGTCACCTGGAGGCAGGGAGCGTCTTCGCAGAACTGACACTTGTCGTAGTCAATCTCGCAGAGGTTGTCCACCACCTTCATGGCATCGTGGGGGCATGCCTTCACGCAGAGACGGCAACCGATACATCCCACGTTGCAGACCTTCTTGGTCTGTCCGCCCTTCTGGCGGTTCTGGCAGCGAATCACGCTGACCGCCAGATCGGGAACAATGGTCATGATATTTCGAGGGCAGGCAGTGACGCAGAGACCGCATCCCACGCATTTATCCTCGATCACCTCGGGCACGTTCAAATCGCCCATGACGATGGCGCCGAAGGGGCAGGCACGCTCGCAGTTCCCAAGGCCAAGGCAACCGAACTCGCAGCCCTTTTCCCCGGCAAAGAGGTTGGAAGCAGCCACACAGTCATTGAGGCCCTGATAGATATATTTGGTGGTGCAGTTGGTTTCGGGACACCCTTTGCAGCGTGCCACAGCCTTCACAGGCTTGATTTCCGCTGCTTTCTTTCCGGTGAGGGCCGCAATTTTCTGGGCACACTCGTTGCCACCCGGCGTACAGAGGTCTGCACGTACATCCGGGTTTTCAACCACGGCTTCAGCGTACTGACCGCATCCGGCATAGCCGCAGTTGGCACAGTTACCGGCGGGAAGAATGTCATTTACCTCATCAATGAGAGGATTGGTCTCAACAGCAAGTTTTTTGTCGGCAAGGGCAAGCAGGAGGCCGATGGCAGCTCCCAGCCCGCAAAGTACCAGTAAAGGAATCACAATGGTCATAACTACCCCATTAAAGGATATTTGGTGTTGGTTCCGACAACCCCCCCGGGTTGCCTTGAATCACCCGCCGCACAGTCTTGATAAGCTTGTTAAAAGTCAATGCGACGACGGGTCGTCCTGACAACGTCAACGTGAAAAGACGACGCCACTTTACAGGTGGTTTTACAAAATGTAAATACCTGACTTTTTACAAAGATACCATTTTTATATCCAACGCCGCACCCAAGCCCCTCTCCCCTGATGACCCGAGATTTGCTCCAGTGTACCGCCCGACCTGCTTCTTCGGCAGTCGATCCTGCTCTTCTATCATTCATGGCGCCCATACGAGCGCTGCATGTCAAATCTTCCCTGTTCTTTACAAAAATTATGCCACTTTTTCAAACCCATCTTTATTTTTCTGGTCCCACCCCGACACCGGAGGGGACTCCCATGCATTTCCCTCTCAACTGAACAAGAGCCGTTCCAGAAATCCGTACATTCCAATCCGCCTTTTCCGATATTCCGGACATTTTAGCACCACCCCCAGGCTTATAATATCCGAATTCACTGGAAATATGCGGTTCTTCATTTCTGGCACAGATGTTGTATATTCCTATCGTCGCCTGTTTTGGCAAGAGACCCGTATCGTCCTGGCCCTTTGTAGAGAACCGAAAACCATCCCCCCGTTTTTCATTCTCTATACCAGATTGGCTGCTTTTGACGATGCGGGTCTTTTTTTTCACCTGTGGATTCCGACACCTCCAGCAATGCCCTTCAAGCTGATTTCACCCCTCTTCTCCGGAAAACACGGGCTCATCCGGCGCTATCCCGGAGAACGCATCGGAGCTTTGATTTTTGCACAGGCATCCTATATGGTAGGAGCCCTGTCACCCAAAAGATCCCAAACACCCAAGGAAACACCATGAGACAAGAAGAAGGCATCGTTATCAAAACAGCATCCCACGACCGCGCATGGGTGGAGACCATTCGCACATCCGCATGCGAGGGGTGTGCTTCCAAGGGCTCCTGCCACGCCTCAGGAAAAGCCATGGAGGTCTGCGCCATCAACGATGCCGGAGCCAAAATTGGCGACCGTGTGGTGGTGTCCATCGGCACGGGCACGCTGCTCAAGATGTCTCTTCTGGCTTACATCTTTCCTGTGTTCGCCCTGATGACAGGAGCTGGTATCTGCAACGTCCTGGCCCCCTCCCTGGGAGTCAACGCCTCCCTGGCCGCGGCTATCGGGGGCTTTGGGTCCCTGGCCGTCGCCTTTGTCGTCATTCGTTTATTCGAAGGACGGATTGCCCAGGGCGAAACCTACACCCCCCGCATCACCCGGGTTCTCCCCGGCTCAACGCTCACCTGACAGGAGGGGCTCCTCCCTCCCCTGATGTTCCCTATGGGCAACACCAACAAGGGCTTTTCCTCCTCTTACGCCCGAAGACAGTCCTGAAAATGAGACCTTTCTTGTCCGTAATTAGGGAGTCAACAGGCCGTCAGACGGAGCTTTTCGTTTGACTGAATAAAAAATCCCCCCATCTTCCCCACATCCATCGCTACACAAAAAGAAGGTTTTCTGGTACAGTTCTTGCGACTATTGGGCCGGTATTTTGTAGCCTGGCTGCAGGGCGCACCCGTATTCTTACTTTATTCAAAGGGTTCCCCCAAAACGGCCAAAAAACTGTGATTCCTTGAACACCTGAAGCGACGCGGGACGGCAACCTCATTATTTTTTTAGGTAAGCCGGTAATGTCATCAGCACATGAAGGGGTGTGCTTACGCTCCATGCTGCTTTGAGGAACGCACACAATAATTAAACAACCCAGGGTCTTTTTGGAGATATTGACGCGAAACCGGTCGGCACGACAGGGGGTTTTGCTCATGGGCACACCGAAGCACCGGCCCGCCCATGGCCCGACGATTGACGGGCCCACACTTTCCAGCGAAGACCTGCAAGGAAGAGAGAGGAAGTTGACTTAGGATGCGCCCAGACAACGAGAGGAAACTGGCCGTAATACTGGGATTGGTTCTGCTGGCGGCAGCTGCACTTTGTTACACGGTGCTGAAGCCCGAAATGCCCGAAGAACCGGTTCGTATGCTCTTTAAGGGAAGTGCAGGTGATGTACTTTTTACCCACCAGATCCATACCGCAGATTACGATCTGGACTGCGCTTCGTGTCACCACAACCTGGATGACGGCGATGAAGAGTACAATTGCAGCGAATGCCACGAACCCGGCGCGTCGGAAGACGACGATTTGATGGGTCGAACTGACGCCATGCACGCCCAGTGTATCGGTTGCCATGAGGAGATGGGAGCTGGCCCCGTCGAGTGTGCGACATGCCATGCCACCCCCAAGTAAAAGGCCAATTCGCCATTTGATGATGCCAACATAAGCCCCATGCATCCAGGGCGCTTACATGCGCCCATGTCCGGAAACGTTGAGAGTTTCCCGCAACGATGCAGAGCATTTCAGGACCTCCCATGAGGCCCGAGCCTTAACGGGGCAATTCATCAGAAAAAACACCATCACAAGATAGGGACTGAGAATACTAAAATGATACGACGATCGTTTTTCGGCTACCTGGCGGCAAAACTGCCCTACGAGACGGTCCAGGGCGGATTACCCGACCCTGTGGACACCGGTCTCCCCGGGGAAGTCACCCTCCAGATTCAGGTGGCTGCCGACCAGAAAAGCCTCGTGGATAAAAAGAAAACCGTCCTCAAAAAAGGGGTGGAGGTTCAGCGTGGAGCCGTCTACGGGCTTTTTGACGAAGAGAAGAAAGAGCTCGCAGCGCCTGTTTCCGGAACAGTCACCAGTGTGGAGACCCGCACGGGAAACTACGGACGCCACTTCGCCCTGATCAACATCGAGACGAGCGAAGAGGGGGAAGCCTCCTCCACCATTGCAGACGCCCTGAGCGCAGCCCCCAAAGGAGCAGAGAGCCTCTCTTTTCTCTCCCTGCTTCCCGGGCAGCCTCCCTTCAACAGGCTGGCTGAAGACGGCATCCACACCGTCATCTTAAGCGCACTGGAGAAGGACCTCGTCACCAACGTCAACCAGTATGCCCTGCAGGCACGCAAAGCGGACTTCAAACGCGGTGCGGACTTCATCAAAGAACTGGCGCCCAAGGCCCGCGTGGTCCTGGCCCTTCCCCAGTACCTTGAAGCCGAAGCCAAAGAGACCGGCTGCGAGACCGTGGGGGTGAAGAACCTCTACCCCAACGGCAACCCCACTCTTCTGGCGGGTCGCATTGCCGGAAAGCCCGTTCCTGCCGGCAAGAGCCTTGAAGAGGCCGGATTCCTCCTCTTCAGCGCCGAGTCGGTGGCTGCTGCCGGAAAAGCCCTGCGCACCCGCAGCCTTCCCCAGGAAAAGCTCGTCACCCTCACCCTCAAGAACAAAGAGACCAAGCTGGTGAGTGCCCGTATCGGCACCCCCCTTGCCAAGATCTTTGAGGCCGTGGGAGAAGAGCTGGTTGAAAGGGACCACCTTATCATGGGCGGCCCCCTCACCGGCACCTCAGTCTACACACCGAACTTTCCCGTGGGACCGGACACCGACGCCATCATCTGCCACGGACCGGAAAACATGCCGCGCCTCACCGACACCTACTGCATCAACTGCGGCAAGTGTGTTCGTGTCTGCCCGGCCAACATGCCGGTAAACCTTCTCATTCGCGTGCTCGAAAACGGTCTCTACGAAGAGGCGGTGGAAAAGTACGATCTCGACGCCTGCGTGGAATGCGGCCTCTGCAGCTTCATCTGTGTGGCCAAGATGCCTCTGTTCCAGCAGATCATGCTGGCGCGGCACACCCTTGCCGAGAGTCAGAAAAGTGCCGAAAAGGGAGGTTCCAATGACTGATTCCACGAAACTGATTGTATCCCACGCCCCCTTCTACAGAGACGCCTGTACCGTCATGAAGCGCAGCTACCTCATCATGGCAGCCGCCCTTGTGGCTGTGATTCCGGGCCTATTCATAGTTGGAGCCCCTGCGGTGGGCGTTTGCGCCGTGGCCGTCTCCTCGGCCATCTTCTGGGAGCTTCTCGCCAACACACTGATGAAACAGCAGCCCACCGTCGGCGACGGAAACGCGGCCATGATCGGCCTCATCTTCGCCATGCTGCTCCCCGCCACCGCTCCCTGGTGGATGGTTCTTACCGGCACCTTCGTGGCCGTCATCATGAGCAAGACCGTCTTCGGCGGCATCGGCGGCAACGCCTTCTGCCCGCCAGCCCTTGCGGCTGCAGTACTGACGGTCTCCTGGCCCCACCTCATGAACTTCAACGGCATGCTCGTGGATTACGACATGGCCTGGTCCATGGTGGATCCTCTCATCAACGTGAAGTTCTTCGGTGCGGAGATGGCCGACTTCTACGCACCTGCAGATCTCCTCGTTGGCCACCAGGCCGGCGGCATCGGCGCCGTGTGCGGTGCAGGGCTGATCATCGGCGGTATCTTCCTCATCATCCGCGGCATCAACCGATGGGAGATCTGTCTCTCCTTTCTCGTGGGTGTCGTTGCCACAGCCTTCCTCTTCAACATGAGCAATCCGGATCTCTACGCGGGCCCCGTCTTCCACCTGCTCACCGGCTACACGCTGGTGGCGGCCTTTTTTCTGGCCACGGAAGATGCCTCGTCACCGGTAAACCCCATCCCCATGCTGATCTACGGCTTCGGGGGCGGCGTGCTTACCGTGCTGATCCGCAACAAAGGCGCCTGGGTGGATGGAGCCCTCTTTGCCGTGCTTCTCATGAACCTGGCAAACCCCATCCTCGACTTGATCCGACCGAAAGCTTTGGGAAAGGTGTAACATGAACGATATGTTTAAGATGGTACTGGTTCTTGCCGTCCTGTGCTCCGCCTCCGGAGGTATCCTGGCCGGCGTACGGAGCCTGACGATGGACCGCATCGAGTACCAGCAACTCAAATTTGAAAAAGAGCCGGTGATTCGCAGCATCTTCGCGGATGCGGACAACGATCCCATGACCGATCGCTTCAAGCTCACGGATGGTGACACCCAGCGCACCATCTTCCCCGGAAAAGTGGGGGATCAGAACATTGTGGCCCTGGAAGCCCTCGGCAAGGGTGGTTTCTCGGGCGATGTGGGCCTTCTGGTGGCCTTTGACATCGACTCCGACACCATCGTGGGAAGCGGCGTCACCACCCACTCCGAAACACCCGGTTTTGGATCCAAGGCCAAAGAGGACCCCTCCTTTGTGGCCCAGTTCGAAGGCCGGGATGTCTCCTCAGCAGCTTCCGTTAAAAATGACGGAGGCGACATCGACGCCATCTCCGGCGCCACCATCACCAGCCGCGCCGTCTGCGTGGGGCTCAATGAGGCGTCCGCCATTTATCAGCGCCTCAAGCCTGAGCTGAAAAAGAGCATGGATAACCTCGCATCCAAAGGAGGGAGCAACTGATGGCCAAGTCATTAACCCAGGAGTTTGTGAAGGGTCTCTGGGAAGAGCTCCCTCCCTTCCGGCTGGTGCTGGGCCTCTGCCCGGTCCTCGCCGTCACAACCACAGCCAAAAACGGCATCGGCATGGGCATCGCCACCACCTTCGTGCTGCTCTGCTCCAACATGCTGATCTCCCTGCTGCGTAACATCATCCCGCAGAAGATCCGTATCGCCTGTTTCATCACCATCATCGCCACCTTCGTCACCGTGGTGGAGTTCCTGATGAAGGCGTATACCTATCCCCTCTACCTGACGCTGGGTATCTTCATCCCGCTGATCGTAGTGAACTGCATCGTCCTGGGACGAGCCGAAGCCTTTGCCTGTAAGAATGGCGTTGCCCACTCCCTGGCCGACGGCCTGGGCATCGGGCTGGGCTTCACCCTCTCTCTGGGTGTGCTGGGATCTTTCCGTGAGGTACTCGGGGCCGGCACGTTTTTCGGCCACAGCGTCTTCGGCGCTGCGTTTCAGCCCTTCACCTTCATGGTTGAGGCACCGGGCGCGTTTATCGGCCTGGGCATTCTCCTCTGCCTCATGAACATCGTCTCGTCGAAATAGAAGGAGCCCAACCCATGACCGAATATATCATGCTGGCCATCAGCTGCATCTTCGTCAACAACATCATGCTCGCCCAGAACCTGGGCGCCTGCCCCTTCCTGGGCACCTCCAAGAGCATGGACACCGCCGTGGGCATGAGCATGGCCGTCATCTTCGTTCTCGTGATGGCGGGCATCACCACCTGGACCGTGGAAGCGGCCATTTTGAAGCCCCTGGACCTGCAGTTCCTGAGGACCGTGGCCTTCATCCTGATCATTGCCTCACTGGTTCAATTTGTGGAGATGTTCCTCAAAAAAAGCATGCCCTCCCTCTACGCCGGGCTGGGCATCTTTCTCCCCTTGATCACCACCAACTGTGCGGTGATGGGGGCGTGTCTCATCAACATCAACAAAGAGTACAGCTTCATGCAGGCCCTCGTCTCATCCTTCTGCTACGCAGTCGGCTTCGGCCTCGCCCTCGTCCTCTTTGCAGGCGTCAGGGAGCGCGTCATCATGGCTCGTGTCCCCAAACCCCTCCAGGACACCTCCATCGGCCTCATCACCGCTGGTTTTGTCGCCCTGGCCTTCTTTGGCTTCAAGGGCATGGGGTAACACCGGAGGCTGCACCTCAGGCGTAATGTGTAAAAAGCAAAAGGGCGGGTTCCCGATTACGGAACCCGCCCTTTTTTTATTCGTCACAATCCAGCTTGGCCTCCGGCGGCAAGGTGTGCCACCTTGAAAGCGGGTTGCAAATGCGCTCTCCCTTCGTTCCTCAGGGTGATTGCATTCGCTGACGGTCGTGGTCCGTAGCAAAGCGTCCGCCACTTCAGTCTATGCACAAAACCTGTGTGGCATCCCCCGCTCTTTCAGGTCAGGCAAATGTATGGTCCCCAAGTCAACCCGTACGCTTACACCAGCCACCCGGCGACCCAAACACTCGTGACGCATGGTGAATAACGCCACACGCCTTGCCGCCGGAGGCTCTCTTTCTTGTCCTGAGGTTCAGCGTCCACAGTTACCTCTTTTTGTACAACCTTAAACTGTTGGAAACCACCGTAATGCTGGAAAAGCTCATGGCGGCGGCTGCGGCGATGGGGTGCAGTTCGCGCAGCATCATGGGCAGTCCCGAAAAGCCATGGTACACCCCTGCGGCCACAGGG
>Ga0193953_1001542_pt1 | contig 10500 bp, 12 predicted proteins | sample BB_4_MG_FD_140325 | JGI IMG/M metagenome (GOLD analysis project Ga0193953, IMG submission 140325) | Microbial mat bacterial communities from the Broadkill River, Lewes, Delaware, United States - BB_4_MG | ecosystem: Environmental > Aquatic > Freshwater > River > Microbial mats | place: USA... | reverse complement strand
CCAGAAACTGCAAAAGAGCTTTTTTTAGAGATTGATAAAGACTTTGATACTATCGATTATTTTATTTCAAATGCGATGATATATGGTAGACCAGTTGTAGGTGGATATGGTAAATATATGAAACTTAAACCAAGAGGGCTTAACAATATTTATACTGCTACTGTTGATGCTTTTGTTTGTTGTTCACAACAAGCTGCAAAAAGAATGGATAAAAATGGTGGTGGAGCTATGGTAAGTTTAAGTTCTACAGGAAACCTTGTATATATAGAAAACTATGCTGGACATGGTACAAATAAAGCTGCCGTTGAAGCTATGGTAAGATATGCTGCAACTGAATTAGGTTCTATGAATATTAGAGTAAATGCAGTTTCAGGTGGACCAATTGATACTGATGCTTTAAAAGCATTTACTAACTATGAAGAGGTTGCTGCTAAAACTGCTGAACTTTCTCCATTAGGTAGAATGGGACAACCAGAAGATTTAGCATCTGCTTGTTATTTCTTATGTAGTGATGAAGCTTCTTGGATTACAGGTAGTACACTTCTTGTTGATGGTGGAACAACTTTCAAAAAATAATGCCAGAAAACAATACTATAAAACAAAAAGAAAAAAATTTAAATTTACCGAACATCCTAGCAGCTTTTAGAATTCTGTTAGCTCCTTTGATGTTGTGGTTTATGGTAGATCAATCAAATCCTATTTTTGATGGATGGCATCCTAGCTGGTTTGATTATTTTGCTGGGCTTATTTTTGTGATAGCTTCAGTAACAGATTTTTTTGATGGATATATTGCTAGAAGCTGGAACCAGATGACAAAACTAGGGAGTATTTTAGATCCTTTAGCAGACAAGATGCTTGTACTAGCTGGTTTTATTGGTTTATTAGCGATGGATAGAGCAAGTGCTTTTGCTATATTTCTAATACTTTCAAGAGAGTTTTTTATAACAGGACTTCGTGTAGTTGCAGTTTCTGAAGGAAAATCAGTTGCTTCAACAATGGCAGGAAAAATTAAAACAGTTGTGCAGATGATTGCAATTGGTTTTTTAATTATGAATTGGCCATATGCAACTGAACTTTTATGGTTTGCTGTAGCACTTACTCTTTACTCTGGATATGAGTATATAAGAGACTATTTAAAATAAGGAAAAAACTTGGGTTTTATAACTTTTCTGATTGTTTTATCAATCTTAGTCTTCATACATGAATTAGGTCATTTTACAGTTGCTAGGCTTTTGGGTGTAAAGGTATATGTATTTTCTATAGGATTTGGAAAAAAACTAATCTCAAAACAATGGAAAGGTACTGAGTGGTCTTTTTCAATGATACCTTTAGGTGGATATGTAAAGATGAAAGGTCAAGAAGACCTAAATCCTGCTTTAGCAAACAATGATAGTGATAGCTACAATGTAAAAACACCATTTCAAAGAATACTTATCTTATTAGCAGGTCCTTTTGCAAATTTTTTACTGGCGTTTGTTTTATACATAGGGATAGGACTTTTAGGGAATAATCATCTTTCACCTACTATTGGTAAAGTAATAGAAAATTCACCTGCACAAAAAGCAGGTTTGATGAAAAATGATAAAATTTTAAAAATCAATAATGAAGAGATCAAAACTTGGGATGATTTAAGTCATATTATTAAAGACTCCAATAAAGCATTATACTTTACAGTTAGTAGAGATAATGATGTAAAGTCATTTATAATTTTTCCAAAAATGAGTGATTCTGAAAATATATTTAAGGAAAAGATTAAAAAAAGGATGATCGGAATTGCCCCAGCTCCTAAGGTTGTAACAATCTTTTATTCACCATTAGAATCTATCTCATTTGCTTATGATAAAACAATAGAATCTAGTAAAATGATATTTTTAGGAGTACAGAAACTGATCCAAGGAATTGTTCCTAGTAGTGAAATAGGTGGAGTGATTAGTATCGGTACGGTGATATCTGATGCAAGTCAGTCTAGCTTTGTTGCTTTATTAACTATTATGGCTTTGATTTCTGTGAATTTAGGTGTTTTAAATCTCTTACCAATACCTGCACTTGATGGTGGACATATTATGTTTAATCTTTATGAGATGATTACAAAAAGAAAACCAAGTGATAAGGTACTTATATCACTTACAGCAGCTGGTTGGGCAATTTTGTTAGGGCTTATGTCTTTAGGTGTGTATAATGATATTATGAGATTACTTCAATAATATCTCTTCTAAAAAATTTACTTCTTATTTTTTAATTGAATTTAATACTATTAAGAGTATTATTAATACATTCAAATAAATACTAAAGGAGACAAAATGTCAACTACAACAGAAATAGAAAAAATCGCATTAGCAAATACAAAAAAAGGTGTTATAAGTGTTTCTCATATTACAGAACCTTATGGTGCAGGAAGTGGTGATGTTACAAGTATTGGTATCTCATTAACAGGTAAAGAACCTGAATGGAAAGTACATATTCCAAAAGAAAATGTTGATGCTTTAATTGCAGCTTTAGAAAAATCTAAATAATAAAATTTTACAAGTAAAGTGTTTATCTTATGCACTTTACTTGAGTATCTAAAATAATTAAATAAACTACCCTTATCTATTCATTGAATCTTAATCTAAATCTGTTATTATAAAGCCAAATTTCTATTGGAGTAAACAGATGAAAAAAATCTTATTATTAGTATTGTTTATAGTATCACTATTTGCAAATGAAAATGATTTTCTAGAACCAAGTGAGGCCTTTAAAACCTCAATTACAAAGGCTGAAAAAGGTCTTGAAATAAATATTAAACTAGATAAAACAATTTATTTGTATGATGAATTTTTACAAGTACTGATTATGCCTCAAAATATAGACATAACTAAAGAACTAGAGTTTCCAAAACCTGTTACTTATGATGGTTTTGTTGTTCATTTTGATGGTTTAAAAATTGATGTACCTTATAGTTTGATAGAAGAAAAAATTGGAAAAGAATCTTTTGAATTACAATTTAACTATCAAGGTTGTTCTAAAGCAGGGCTTTGTTACTCTCCAATGACAAAGTCAATTAAAATTGATAATGGTATAAGTGCTACAAAAACACAAAAAGAAACACCAACTAAAACTATTGAAATAGAAACTGCAAAAGTTGACATCTCAGCAAATGAAACAGATACAATTACACAAACTTTGAAAGATGGAAGTATTTTACTTGTATTGGCTACTTTTTTTGGTTTTGGTCTTTTACTCTCTTTGACTCCGTGTATTTTCCCAATGATTCCTATTTTATCAAGTATCATAGTGCAACAGTCAAATAAAGAAGGTGGTAAAATGTCTGCATCTAAAGGATTGTTCTTGTCAATAGTATATGTACTATCAATGAGTGTAGCATATACAATTGCAGGAGTATTGGCAGGTTTATTTGGAGCAAATCTTCAAGCTATGTTGCAAGATCCTTTAGTTATAACAATCTTTGCAGGTATTTTTATACTTTTAGCATTTTCAATGTTTGGTTACTTTGAGATAGGATTACCTCAAAGTTGGCAAACTAAATTAAATAAAACAAGTGAAAATAGTAGTAAAAGCGGTGGAGTAGCTGGTGTTGCTGTGATGGGATTCTTTTCTGCACTTATTGTAGGGCCTTGTGTAGCACCACCTTTAGCAGGAGCTTTAGTGTATATTGGTCAAACAGGTGATGCATTTTTAGGTGGAGCTGCTTTATTTGTAATGAGTATTGGTATGGGACTTCCTTTGCTTGCCATTGGAGTAGGCGCTGGAAAATATATGCCAAAGCCTGGTGGATGGATGGAAACTGTAACAAAAATATTTGGAATAGTGATGTTAGCTATTGCATTATGGATGTTAGAAAGAATTATCCCTTCTATCGCTTTTATGTTTTTAAGTTCATTTCTATTATTAGGAACAGCTATATATTTAAAAGTATTTGAAAATATTCTTGTAAAACTTATCACGACTATTATTTTTATTTATGGTGTTATTGTCTTTACAGGTGCAGTAAGTGGTTCAACCAATGTTTTGGATCCATTGGAGAATTTTAAAGGTGGTGCCTCTGTAGCCAAGAAAGATAAACTTGATTGGTTGTATGTAACAAATATAAGAGAGTTAGAAGATGTTGTAAAAAAATCTTCAAAACCTGTGATGATTGATTTTTGGGCAACTTGGTGCGTGAGTTGTAAAGAGTTTGACAACATCACTTTCAAAGATCCAAAAGTTCTTGAAGTACTTTCATCTTACCAACTTGTTAAAATAGATGTAACAAAAAATACGAGTAATGATAAAGAATTAATGAAAAAATTTAATCTTTTTGGTCCACCTGCTATGATTTTTTATGAAAATGGAAAAGAGAGAGTTTCTCAAAGAATTATTGGCTTTAAAAATGCAGAAGATTTTCTAGAAAATTTAAAGTAAAAATATGGATTTATTTATTTATATTGAGCGTGGTGGAGTTATTGTTGATCTTTTAATATTTATGAATATTATAGGGATTACAATTATGTTATGGAAAAGTTTTGTCTTTTTCATAACAAATCAAAATATAAATACAATAGCAAATGAAATTATCAGTGAACTAAGATTAACACAAAATTATGAATTAGCTCAAATTAAATCAAGCATCGCTTTAAAAGTAAATAATATTGAAGTTGGATTAAATACTATTAAAATTATTGCTTCTTTGTCCCCTTTAATTGGTTTATTGGGTACAGTTATAGGTATCTTAAACTCTTTTGATAGTATTAGCCATTTAGGTTTGGGAGATCCTACTGTTTTTTCAAGTGGTATTAGTATTGCTCTTATTACAACAGTCGCTGGACTTCTTGTTGCTATTCCCCATTATATCGGATATAACTATTTTATAGGTAGTTTAGATAAAATGGAAATAAAATTAGAAAAAGTAGTATTAGATAAAATTCAATGAGAAAGAATAGAACACCATTAACTCCCGATATTACACCACTTATTGATATTGTTTTTATATTGTTAATATTTTTTATTGTAAGTTCTGTATTTAAAAAAGAAGAACTTGCCTTAAATTTAGAGTTGCCAAATGCAAGCGCAAAAGAATTAGAGGTGGAAATAAAACAATTAACAGTAGAACTTTCAACAAATAGTTTAGCTTATTTAGGAAAAAAAATAAGTTTTGAAAATTTCGATAAACAACTTTCAAATTCAACACAACACGACAAACCTGTAATAGTTAGAATTGATAAAGATGTACAATATGCAAGAGTGGTAAAGGTTTTGGATATCTTACAAAAATATTCCTTTCATAATTTATCATTAGTAACAAAAAGTGAATAACTCTATTTAATAAAATATTATATTAAATAGGTATAATGTGTGAAAAAATAAAAAGGATATAAAATGGCAACAGCAACAGCAAGACATATTTTAGTAGAAGATGAACAAGTTTGTAAAGATTTGAAAACACAAATTGAAAATGGAGACACAACATTTGAAGAAGCAGCACAATCATATTCTCAATGTCCATCAGGAAATGAAGGTGGAAATTTAGGTTCGTTTGGTCAAGGTGCTATGGTTCCTGAATTTGATAAAGTTGTATTTAACGATGAAGTTGGTGTAGTTCACGGTCCAGTTCAAACACAATTTGGATACCATCTTTTAGAAGTAACTTCAAGAGAAGACTAGGAAACTTTCATGGCAAAGTCAAAAGAACATAGTTTTGATATATCTGCAAAGTTAGATATGCAAGAGATGAAGAATGCAATAGTTCAAGCCCAAAAAGAGGTCGATAATCGTTATGATTTTAAGGGTCTAACAAAAGAGATTGATTTAAATATGGGTGCAAAAGTGTTAACTTTATTAAGCGATAGTGATAATAAAGTAGATGCAATGAAAGATATTCTAATCTCTAAAATGAACAAACGAGGTGTATCTATAAATTCTCTTGAAGAATTAAAAAGTGAAGATGCTAGTGGAAATAATAGAAAATTTTCATATAAAATTGTTGATACTATTGAAGCAGACGAAGCGAAAATTATTCAAAAAGAGATTAAGGGTTTAAAACTTAAAGTAACTGCTACAAATCAAGGTGAAGAGATTCGTGTAAGTGGAAAAAATCTTGATGATTTACAAAAAGTGATGAAACATTTAAAAACATTAGAAGACTTAAAAGCTCCATTAGTTTTCGATAATTTTCGATAATAAAAATATAACTGCTAAATTAATTTAGTAGTTATACTTACCTTAAAAAATAATACTAAATTAGCACTTAACTCTAAAAACTGCTAAAAAATATAATAATTATAAAATATACTTGACATTTATAGACTCATTTGCTATAATTTTATTAGCACTTAAAGATTTATAGTGCCAAATTAAGAAAAATGGTATACAATGATTAATAAAAAAGAGTTTTTATTGGATTCTATTATAAGAGCATATATTGAACATTTAGAACCAATTGGTTCTGGACAATTAAAATCTATGTATGATATAGCTTATTCACCTGCAACTATTAGAGGATACTTTAAAAAGTTAGGAGATGAGGGGTATCTTGCTCAAGAACATGCAAGTAGTGGAAGAACTCCGACAACTGAAGCATTGAAAGAATATTGGTCCAGTAGATTAAATATTAGACTTGATATTGTTAATTATAATAGATTGAATTTACAAGCTAAAGAGATTGGGTTGACTGTTTTTTTAAAAGAGCAGCAAATAGAGGTTTTACATAGAGTTTTAAATATTGAAAATCTTTATCTGCTTTTAGAATTTAGTACATTTTCAATTACTATTAAATATAACAATGCATTAGATAAGTTTTTAAATGATATGTGTGACTTGGAAGCTTTTAATGTTTTGGAAATTGCAAAACAAGTTGGAGCAACGGAACTATTTGTAGAACTTGAGAAATACCTTTTCAATAGAGATTTTGAAATAATAAATATAAAAGAGTTTTTACGACTTTGTGTTGATTATGATTTGGATGAGATTGATATAAGTAAATTTCTTAATGGAAATATAATGGATAGAATTGATCCTAATATATATTTTCATGGAAGTGAAGGATTAAACCAAATATTACCACATGGTTATATTGGAATAGTTCATGAAGTAATAATAAATGAGAAAAAATTCAAAATGTTAGTAATTGGTGAGTTATCCAAAGATTACGAATATTTTTACAAAGGAATTATATAAAATGAGTACAGAAGAAAATAAAGAAAACATTGAAACTGAAACAGTTGAAGAAGTAGAAAATGTAGAGGTTGAAGAAATTTCTAAAACAGAAGTAACAGATGAGGAAAAATTCGCATCATTAGATGAAGAATTCAAAGCAAAAATGGAAGCAAAAGTTGCAGATGCAGAAGCTAGAGCAAAAGAAGCAGAAGATAAGTTTTTAAGAACACATGCTGATTTTGAAAATATTAAAAAAAGACTTGAAAAAGAAAAGTACAATGCAATTGATTACGCAAGTGAAAAATTTGCTAAAGATTTATTAGCTCCAATAGATGCTATGCAAATGGCTATGTTAAGTGCAAATGGTGATATTGAAGCAGAAGTTCTTGTTGAAAAATTAAAAGAGGGTTTTGAACTTACAGTAAAAGCATTTAATAAAGCATTTGAAAAACATGATATCACTGAAGTTGAGTATGATGAGTTTAATCCAGATTATCATAATGCTGTACAACAAGTTCCAAGTGAAGATGTAGAATCAGGACAAATTGTTATGGTGATGCAAAAAGGGTATAAATTTAAAGATAGACTTTTAAGAGAAGCGATGGTAAGTGTAGCTAGCTAGATAGTTATAAATCAAATAAAATGACCGCAATGTCAAAAAACTATTAATGAAAGAAATAAAAATAAAATTTTAATAATAAGGAAAAAAAATGAGTAAAGTAATAGGGATAGATTTAGGAACAACAAACTCTTGTGTAGCAGTATACGAAGGTGGAGAAGCTAAAATTATATCAAATAAAGAGGGTAAAAATACAACACCTTCAATTGTTGCATTCACAGATAAAGGTGATGTATTAGTTGGTGATCCTGCAAAAAGACAAGCGATTACAAACCCTGAAAAAACTATCTATTCGATCAAAAGAATTATGGGTCTTATGATGGATGAAGAGCATGCAAAAGATGCTATGGATAAAGTAGGGTACAAAATCGTAAATAGAAATGGAGCAGCGGCTGTTGAAATTGATGGTAAAACATACACACCACAAGAGATCTCTGCAAAGATTTTAACAAAATTAAAAACAGATGCTGAAGCTTATCTTGGTACTACTGTAACAGATGCTGTTATTACAGTTCCTGCATATTTCAATGATGCACAAAGAAAAGCAACTCAAGAAGCTGGTACTATTGCAGGTCTAAATGTTTTAAGAATTATCAATGAGCCAACAGCAGCTGCACTTGCTTATGGTTTAGATAAAAAAGGTGAAGAGAAAGTTATCGTTTATGATTTAGGTGGTGGTACATTTGATGTTACAGTGCTTGAAATTGGTGATGGTACATTTGAAGTACTTTCAACAGATGGAAATGCTTTCTTAGGTGGAGATGATTTTGATAATAGAATTATTGATTGGTTAGCAGATGATTTCCAAGCAGAGTTTGGAATTGATTTAAGAGCTGATAAAATGGCACATCAAAGACTTAAAGATGAAGCTGAAAAAGCGAAAAAAGAGTTAAGTGCTACTGCTGAAACAGAAATTAACTTGCCATTTATCACTGCTGATGCAACAGGACCAAAACACTTAGTAAAATCTTTAACAAGAGCAAAATTTGAGTCTATGACTGATGATTTAGTTTCTGAAACATTAGCGCACATAAAAACAGCTATGAATGATGCGGGCTTAGATAATGATGAGATTAATGAAGTGATTATGGTTGGTGGATCTACAAGAATTCCAAAAGCACAACAAGTTGTTAAAGAGTATTTTGGAAAAGAGTTAAATAACTCAGTAAATCCTGATGAAGTTGTTGCTGCTGGTGCTGCTATTCAAGGTGGAGTTTTAAAAGGTGATGTTAAAGATGTATTATTATTAGATGTTACGCCTTTATCTCTTGGACTTGAAACTTTAGGTGGAGTTATGACTAAACTTATTGAAAAAGGAACAACAATTCCTGTTAAAAAATCACAAGTTTTCTCAACAGCTCAAGATAATCAACCAGCTGTTTCTATTATGGTTGGACAAGGTGAGAGAGAATTTGCTAAAGATAATAAATCATTAGGTCAATTTGAACTTTCTGATATTCCTGCAGCTCCTAGAGGTGTACCTCAAATTGAAGTAACATTTGATATTGATGCAAATGGTGTTTTAAATGTATCTGCTAAAGATAAAGGTACTGGTAAAGAAAACAAAATTACTATCTCTGGTTCATCTGGACTTTCTGATGATGAGATCGAAAAAATGGTAAATGAAGCTGAAGCTAATAAAGAAGCTGATGAAAAGAAAAAAGAATTAATTGAAACTAAAAACCAAGCAGAAGCTATGCTTCATTCAACTAAAAAATCTTTAGAAGAAAATAAAGGTGTAGTTTCTGAAGAAGAAGAGCAAGCAATTGTTGATGCGGCAGCAGAACTTGAAGAGTTATTAAAAGATGAATCTGCTACTAAAGAGCAAATTGAAGAATCACTTAAAAAACTTACAGAAGTTTCTCATAAATTAGCAGAAGCAATGTACAAAAAAGAGGGTGGAGATCCTGCAGCTACTGGTGCTAATCCTGCTGATGCAAAAAAGAAAAAAGATGATGATGACATCATTGATGCAGAAGTTGAATAATTAGAACTATTCAACTTAAGAAAAGAAGGGGAGCGAAACCAGCTCCCCTTTTTTTATGTAACATTATATTAGATTATTAAATTTCAAACTATGTTTTACATCTGCATCATTAAAGGCCATGAGCTTAGCAATGATATCTTGTGAAATTGTTCTATTGTGAGCAATTGCAATATTGTATATTTTATCATCCAAATTAATAAATTTCTCTATTTTAGTTTTTGAACAATTTTCATTTCTCAATAAATTTATATTAACACTGTCAATATTTTGTAAAAAAAGATAGTCTATTTGTGATTGTGTTAGATGTGGATTTCCAGATAAATAAATATATTCGATATCAGATAATGACGAATTTATAATTTGAATAAATATCTCATTTGTTAATAGTATTGATTTTAATTTTTCTTGACCTATATTCATAAAACGATACTAACAAATAGTGTTTAAAATAAGTTTAAAATATTTACATTGAATAGATAGTTTAATTTTTATTCTTATTTAAATAGCTAAAATTAGATGATGAAAGAGATAGAAGAATTTAAACAACTTGTTAATGAAAAATTATATTATGATGCACATGAAACTTTAGAAGAATTATGGTTTCCAATTAGAAAAATGAAAAATAATTATTGTTTAGTATTAAAAGGTTTTATAAATGCAGCAGTCAGTTTAGAATTATATAAACGAAATAAAATTACACAAAGTAAAAAAATCTATTTAGTTTATCTAAAATATGTTACTGATAAAAGAATAAATTGTTGTG
>Ga0193953_1001540_pt1 | contig 10511 bp, 10 predicted proteins | sample BB_4_MG_FD_140325 | JGI IMG/M metagenome (GOLD analysis project Ga0193953, IMG submission 140325) | Microbial mat bacterial communities from the Broadkill River, Lewes, Delaware, United States - BB_4_MG | ecosystem: Environmental > Aquatic > Freshwater > River > Microbial mats | place: USA... | reverse complement strand
CAAGCTCCTCATCGCCGATAATACTGCAGGGTCCCCTTGTGGAAACGTAGGTCGCCGCCAACTTCTAAAGTGTTTTTTTTTGCCCTTTTTTTAGGGTTACACCTTCTCCTTTTTTTTCTTAACTTCTTATTTACTTATTTTTTATGAATTTTTCTTATTATATTTGTTGCTTTATCTACTGTATTATTGATACATTTCTAGTTTTAGATTTATCTTGTTTGTATTACTATTTCTCTTCTCCCTTTATATATATGTTAAGTTCTTTTATCTCTTGAAGCTTCTTTTATTCGTTTAGGGCTTACTTATGTTATATAAATAAAATATAATAAATAAATATTATTTTGTTATCTCTTTTTTATGTTTTTTACATATAATTTGAATTCTAATTAATAAGAGGTAAATATAATGATAAGTAAGCTTATAAAAGGTAATCAAAAGTTTAAAGATACTCATTTCCATAAGTTAGAAGGTAAGTTTGATCATCTTGTTGAATATGGACAAAGCCCTGATGTATTATTTATAGGGTGTAGTGATAGTAGGGTTGTACCTGATTTAATAATGAATAGTAAGCCAGGTGATATGTTCATATTAAGAAATATTGGTAATTTTGTACCTACTTATAAAAATGATAATGATTTTCATGGTTCAAGTGCTGCAATAGAGTATGCAGTTAGTGTTTTAAATGTAAGAGATATAATAATCTGTGGACATAGTCATTGTGGTGCTTGTGAGTCTTTATACAAAGATTTAAGTACAGAAGAGCATTTGGTTCATGTTAGAAAATGGTTAGAATTAGGGCAAAAAGCGAAAGAGATCACCTTGTCTAAAATCAAAGATAAAAATGATAAGCAAGCAATATACAGAATGACTGAAAAAGAGTCGATTAAAACGCAATTAGAAAATTTATTAACTTATCCAGAAGTTTTAAGAAAAGTAAATGCAGGTCAATTAGATATTCACGGTTGGTATTATAAAATTGAAGATGGATGTATAGAGTATTTTAACGGAGAAACTGATAGTTTTGAAGAATTAAGATAAGAGTTGTTTTACTCTTATCTTAATTGAAAGATAGAAGTACCTAGTGTTTCTCTTTTTTTAGAGGAACAACAAGCATATTAACATATCTTCCTTCTAACTTAGGATCATTTTCTTTTGATGCTATATCTTCAACCATTGGCCAAACTCTTGTAAGTACTTCTGCACCAGCTGCTGGATTTGCCATCTCTCTACCTCTAAGGAATACTCTAAATTTTACATGATTTCCTTTTTCTATAAATTCTCTAGCATGTTTTACTTTATAATCAATGTCATTTTGAGCAATTTTTACAGAAAGTTTAATTTCTTTCGTTACAATTATTTTTTGATTTTTTTTAGCTTCTTTAATTTTCTTTTCTTGTTGGTATTTAAATTTACCATAGTTCATTATTTTAACAACAGGAGGTTTAGCATTAGGTGCAATACAAACCAAATCTAGACCAGCTTCGTCTGCCAAGGCTAATGCTTCCCTTGAACTCATTATTCCAATAGATGAACCATCATCAGCATTACATCTTACTTCTTTAAATCTAATATCTTCATTTAGTAAAGTATCATCTTGTTTTTTATTATTTTTGAAACTCAAATTTTTTCCCCTGTTTGGTTTAATTTTAACATATCTAAAAAATTTTCTTTAGACATTTCACTTCTTTCTCTTTTTCTTCGATCTCTAAGTGCAACTTTAGAATTTGCAACTTCATCATCACCAACAACTACAATCATAGGGACTCGTTGTTTTTCAGCAATTCTGATTCTTTTATTTAGACTTTCATTTTGATTAAATACTTCACTATCTATTTCCATAGCTTGCAATTCATTTGATAACTCTTTTGCATAGTCATTATGAGAATCAGCAATAGGAATAATAATTACACCAGTTGGTGCAATACTCATTGGAAATTCACCTGCAAAATGTTCAGTCATAATACCAATAAATCTTTCAAAAGAACCAAGAATAGCTCTATGAATCATAACTGGTCGTTCTCGCGTGTCATTAGAAGTTGTATAGTTTATATCAAATCTTTCTGGTAAATTCATATCAACTTGGATTGTTCCACATTGCCATTTTCTTCCAATAGCATCAGTGATTTTAATATCTATTTTAGGACCATAGAATGCTCCACCACCTTCATCTATACCATAAGTATAACCATTTTCATCTAAAGCATCTTTTATACCTTTAGTAGTTGATTCCCAAAATGCATCATCACCGATTGCTTTTTTAGGTTTTGTAGATACTTCCATCTGATATTTAAATCCAAAGAAAGACATAAGACTTTCTACAAATTCTAGTACTTCAATAATTACCGATTTAACTTGATCTTGTGTACAAAAAATATGAGCATCATCTTGTGTAAATTCTCTAACTCTAAACAGTCCGTGCATTGCTCCACTTAACTCATGCCTATGAACAACACCATACTCAAAAAATTTAAGTGGTAAATCTTTATATGAAACTAAATCATTTTTAAATACTTCAATATGTCCTACACAGTTCATAGGTTTTAACCCATATTCCATATCATCAATTGATGTAAAATACATATTTTCTTTATAGTTAGCGTAGTGTCCAGATTTTACCCAAGCTTCTGCTTTTAATATTTCTGGACCTCGCACAGGTTGATAACCTCTTATTCTATGTGCTTTATATAAAAGTTGCTCAAGTTTACCTCTAAGTCTTGCTCCTGCAGGTAACCATAAAGGCAAACCTGCACCAACATCATCACTAAAAGCAAACAGTTTTAAATCAGTACCAAGTCGTCTATGGTCTCTTTTTTTTGCTTCTTCTAGCATAGTTACATAGTCTTTAAGTTCTTGTTTATCAAAAAATGAGATACCATATATTCTTGTAATCATCTCATTTTCTTCATCTCCACCTAAATATGCACCAGCAACTCTAATAAGTTTAAAGTTTCTGATCATTTTAGTGTTTGGTAAATGAGGTCCTCTACATAAATCTTCAAAATCACCTTGTGAATAAACAGTTAAAGTTTTATCCGTGATATTTTTCAGAACCATTTGTTTTAAAGGGTCATCCCTAAATTTTTCTTCAATTGTAGATCTTTGACATTCTTTTCTTTCAATTGGAAGCTTTTTGTTAGCTAATGCTTTCATTTGCTTTTCAATTATTGCTAAGTCATCATCATTTAGTTGTTTATTTAATTTAAAATCATAATAAAAACCTTCTTCTACTACAGGTCCTACAAAAAATTGTGCTTCCGGATGTAGTTCTTTGATCGCTTGTGCCATTAAATGTGCTGTAGAGTGTCTTAATATTTCTAATGCTTCTGCCGAGCTATCAGCTTTTATTTGCTCTGATTCGTTTGCTTCTATGTTTAAAGCTTTTGCAGTTTGAAGGTCATATATTTGACCATTTCTATTTATTCCTATGTAATCCAATGAAGTCCTTTTCTTCTTTTCATTTTTATCTTAGTCTATTTTATCAAACTTGTACTTAAATTTGTTGTCTTATAAGAAAATATTAATTATATATTTTCTTTAAATGATCCATTTTTGCACCCATATTTAATAATAACATATCTACTAATACACATGCCATCATAGATTGTGCAACTACACTTCCTCTTGTTGCTACACAAGGGTCATGTCTACCTTTAAGGTTATAGTTTACATTTTCATTACATGTATTAACTGTTTCTTGTTCAATAAATATTGAAGGAGTTGGTTTAAAATATATTTTCATTTCTATATCATCACCGTTACTGATTCCACCTAAAATACCACCACTATGATTTGTTTTAAAACCATTTGATCGAATTTGATCATTATTTTCGTTACCTTTTAACGATATTGATGCAATTCCATCTCCAATATCTATAGCTTTAACAGCATTTATACTCATCATGGCATCGGCAAGTACAGAATCAAGTTTATAATAAATTGGTTCACCTAGTCCTGCAGGAACATTTGTTGCTTTTAAAGCAACTACCCCACCAACACTATTATGTGAGTTTTTTGCATTTAGTATGGCTTCTTTTTGTTCTTGTTCTTTATTTTTATCTAAAGCATACATTTCGCTTGTTTTTGCATATTCCCAGTCAAATTTTTCTGATTTAATACCTTCTATATTACAAATCCCACTATAAACATTAATATTTAAGTCTTTTAAAATGAGTTGAGCAATTGCACCAGCCGCTACTCTTGCACTAGTTTCTCTAGCACTACTTCTTCCTCCACCTCTATAGTCTCTTATCCCATATTTATGAAAATATGTAAAGTCAGCATGACCAGGTCTAAAGAGGTCTTTAACATTATCATAGTCTCTACTTTTTTGATTTCCATTGTATAGAATCATTGCAATAGGAGTTCCTGTACTTAAGCCCTCAAATGTACCACTTAAAATTTCAATTTTATCATCTTCTTTTCTGGCAGTTTGAAGTTTATTTTGTCCAGGTTTTCGTCGGTCCATTTCATTTTGTATAAAATCTAAATCTATTTTAATCCCTGCAGGAACTCCATCAACAATGCATCCAAGGGCAACACCATGAGATTCACCAAATGTAGTGAATCTAAATTTTTGTCCAAAGGTATTCATTATTTTCTACCCTGTAGTTGATTTAATACAATTTTGGCAGAAGCTTGCTGTGCTAGTTTTTTGCTTTTACCCTTTGCTGTTGCATAATGTTTATCGTTTATCCATAATGATAATTCAAATTCTTTTTCATGATCTGGTCCAATTGCAGATTCTAATTTATAAACAGGTATTGCTCCAAATTTTGCTTGTGTTACTTCTTGAAGTGCTGTTTTATAGTCACTAAATAGTTCATCAAGATTTATCTCTTCATAGTTTTCATCTAATAGTTTTAAAATCATTGGTTTTAAGACAGTTAGCCCTGATTCTATGTATATAGCACCCATTATTGCTTCAAAAGCATCACTTAAAATTGAAGCTTTTTTTCTACCTCTATTTCTGTCTTCTGCATCTGATAGATAGATATAATCACCAAGGTTAATAGCAAGGGCTAGTTTAGTGAAACCTTTTTCATTTACAAGAGAAGCTCGTATTTTTGATAATTCGCCTTCATTTGATGATGGAAATTTGTTAAAAAGAAATTCTCCTACAATAAGATTTAGAACAGCATCTCCTAAATATTCTAACCTTTCATTGTTAAAAACTTTTTTGTAACTTTTGTGTGTTAGTGCTTCGATTATCAGATCTTTATTTTTAAACTGATAATCCAAGCACTTTTCAAGTTCATGATACTTTTTCATTTTTTGCCTTTATTTTATAAAATTTAATAATTATATCAAAAATATATAAAAAGGATATTTAGGTAAGTTAATAGTTGATTAATGGTAAGTTTTATACAATCTCATTATGAAATTAATTTTAAATAAATTGAGTTATGTATTTATAATGTTATTTATAATCTCACTCATATCATTTTTAGCAATACATTTGGCTCCTAATAGTTTTTTTGCTAGTGGTGATTTAAATCCGAATATTACAAAAGAATCAATTGAACATTTAAAAGAGGTGTATGGTTTAGATAAACCTATATATATACAATTTTTCTCTTGGGTAGTAAATATTTTTCATCTAGATTTTGGTATTTCGTTCGCTAGTGGAGGAAAGGTTCACGATGAAATTTTAAGTAGAATGCCTATTACATTAACTATCAATTTAATAAGTATGATATTTATCTTTATTCTCTCTTTATATCTTGGTATTAAATCAGCATTACAAAAAGGTAGTGTTTTAGATAAATTTACTGGACAATTGTCACTTTTAAGTTTTTCTTTACCATCTTTTTATTTAGCCTTATTAGGTGTTTTGGTATTTTCAGTAAATTTAGATGTTTTACCCATCTCAGGATTACATAGTAGCGATATAAAAGATGGTACTTTTGAATATTATTTGGACATTGCTTGGCATTTAGTAATGCCCATATTTATAATTGTTTTTGGAGGGATAGGTAGCTTAACTTTATATATTCGTTCGTTAACTTTAGAAATTTTAAAAAGTGATTATATCTTTTTTGCAAAATCAAGAGGATTGAGTAATAAAGAGATCTTAAGATATTATATATTACCAAATTTATATCCCACAGTAATTACTCTTTTAGGATTGAGTTTACCTGGGATTATTGGTGGAAGTGTTATTTTAGAAACTATATTTTCTATTGATGGGATGGGCTTGTTATTTTTTCAATCAGCGTTAAGTAGAGATTATCCTGTTATTATGGGTATTTTAATTATTGGTGCTTTTTTGACTCTTCTTGGAAATATAATCGCAGATATGATACTAGTCAAGTTAAATCCCAGTATGAAAGAGTAAATTAAAGGTAATTAATGAAAAAAAAGATAGATCACAATAAATTTGTATGGAAATCAGAATATAGTATTGGACATTATAAAACAGACTGTGAGCATATGAAACTTTTTGAAATTGCTAAAAAAGCATTAAAAGTTAAAAAAAATAGTCAACAAGATAAAGATGAATTAAAAGCAATAATCAAATCTTTGTATGAATATATTGGTAGCCATTTTAAGCATGAAGAACTATATATGTTTGAAATTGCTTATCCAGATTTACAAAGGCATAAAACAATACATAAATATTTATTAGATACTTTGCATAATTTTATACATACATTAAATGATTTAACATTAGAAGAGATTGAACTCCAATTATTTAGTTTTATTGAAGAATACTTTATAAGACATATAGTTGATGAAGATAAGAGAATTGAATTTTGGAATAAGTCACTTGGCCGATTAAGAAAATCAACTAAATGGCTTAAATCATATGAAACAGGAAACTTATTGATTGATAATGGACATAAGGAACTTTTTGATATATTAAATGAGGCATTTGAAGAGGTAGATGATTTTAAAAGAGAACAAAAAATAAAAAATGTGTTAAAGCATCTTTATGATTTTATGAAATCATATTTTAAAGATGAAGAAGAGTATATGCTAAGTATAAACTATCCTGAATATAAAGCACATTTAAAGTTACATAGTGAAATTATTCATGATTGTAATGAACTCGTACTTGAAGTAAATAAAATGGAAGATTCATTATTTGAAAAAGAGTTAGCGAAATTAATAGATGTTGTTTTAATTGAACATATTCTAAAAGAAGATATAAAGCTTGTTAGGTGGGAAAATACTCATAAATAAACGATTAAAATCGTTTTATATATGAGTGGCAATATGGTGTTTTGTTATGAACAAAATAATAGTTTTGATGGTATGATTCTGCTTCAAAAAATGTTATTTTTTCTTTGGATAACAGTTCTGTTACAACATTATAACCTTTACTTTTGAGAGTATTTATTAACTCTAAAGATACTTCTTTTTCATCTTGATTATTATAAAAAATTGCACTTAAATATTGACTTCCAATATCAGGACCTTGTCCGTTTGTTTGAGTAGGATCATGAATTTCAAAAAAAAGTTTAACTAATTCTCTGAAAGTAATAATTTCTGAATCATAATCCACTTTTACTACTTCTAAATGCCCTGTTGTACCAGTACAAATATCTTGGTAGGATGGATTTTCTAAATGACCACCCATATACCCACTTATTGCAGAGCCAACTCCTTTAAGTTTTTCAAAATAGTATTCAACTCCCCAAAAACATCCACCTGCAAAATATGCACTCTTAAGCTTATTGTTAATCATTGTTTAAAAACTTGACCATTCATCATTTTCGTTATTTGAAACTATTGACTTAATATGTGCTTTCTCAATTTTATGTTCTATTTTCTTTTCACTCTTTTGGTTATTTGAGAGAACTTTTTTATTACTATTATTATCCATATTTTTAGCTTTTACACTATCTTTACCAATAAATTCTTTTTCATTTGCACTAGATACAACAAGTTTTGCAATTTCATCTGTTTGTACTGCTACAGAATGTGTTTGAGAAGCAATATTGGCATTTTGTTGTGTTTGATTATCTAAATTATTTACGGCATCATTAATTTGATTAATCCCATTCTGTTGCTCTTTACTTGCACTTTCAACACTCGAAATAAGTTCAATAGTTTTAGTAATATTATTATTTAGAGTACTATATCCATTAATCATCTCTGCTGCAATTTGTTTCCCTTTGTCTGCTTTATCTGTAGCATTAGACACTAACTTTTTAATTTCATTTGCAGCTTCGGCAGATCTAGAAGCAAGATTTCTCACCTCTTGTGCAACAACAGCGAAACCTTTTCCAGCCTCTCCTGCAGTTGCAGCTTCAACTGCAGCGTTTAATGAAAGTATATTTGTTTGGAAAGCAATTTGGTCAATAACTACAATTGCTTCATTGATAGCATTTACTTCTTCATCAATTTCATTCATAGCTGTAGTAGTTTCTCTTGCAAGAGTTTCACCATTATTTGCAGATTGTGTTACATCAGATGCTAATGATGCCATTTGTATGATATTGTTAGTATTTGCAGTAATTGTACTTGTGACTTCTTCTAAAGCAGCGGCAGTTTCTTCTAAAGCAGCAGCTGCTTTATTTGAATTGTTATTTAATATATCAACATTTTCTAATAAAATATCTGAACTTTCATCAAGTGTTAATCCATTTTGTTTATTTTCAATAAGCATCTCATTAATTGCGCTTCTCAATTTATTGATATCAGTAACTAATAATTCAAATGCACCACCTTTTTCAATATTATGTAGTTTTAGTTCTTTTCTATAATCATAGTTTGAATATTGTTCTAATATAGTGTTAACATCTACGAAATGTTTTTTTGTTGCACTAATCATTCCATTTACCCTATTTTTAAAATCTTCAAGAGCAGGATTTGATGTAGTGGCTGTTATATTGTCATTATACCAACCATTTTCAACTCTACTAATAGTTGATTTAGCAGATTCTATTAAATTTTTATCTTCTTCAATTGCTAGTTTTGTTTTAGAAATATTTTCATTTACAACATTTGTCATTATGCCTATTTCATCTTTAGAATTTATCTTAATATTTTCAGCATCAGATTGTTCTCTATTAAGATATTTAAAAAAGTTAATAAGTCCAAGTTGAAAAGTTTTTAAAGGAGATACAATTGATCTACTAGCAACTATTGTTGTAAGTATCGATAAAATTAATGCAACGATTATTAAAGTATATAATGAATAAAGAGTAGAGTTTATTGAATCCACTGCATTATTATAACTTTCTTGATTTGTTTCTATTGCATCTTTTGTAATCTTTTTAAATATGTTATTTATTTTATCAAAACTTTCTTCTGTAATTCCTAACATAGGAGTAGCCATTCCAATATCAATACTTATCATATCTATAGCATCATTTACTGAATTTTTGTATATTTTTAATTCTACACTTAATTCTTTAAATAATTTATGCTCTTTTTCACTCAAAAATGGTAATGATGCAACTGTTTTAAATTCATTATCAACAACTTTTCCAAGTCTATTTAAATTTTTAATCTCTTCATCAATTAATTTTTGCTCATAACCACCTGATGCATAATTAAATACTTTATATAAAATACTATTATATAAGTTGATATCAGCCATTAATCTTGTATCTTGTTTATATGTTTCAAATTTTTGATTTACTAAGTTATCTAATGTATGTTCGTTTGATTTTAGTGCATTATTTGAAAATACACCTAATATTAATAAGAATATAATTGCTATTGCTGGAGCGATAATAACTTTTATACCAATCTTTAAGTCTTTCATTTTGTATAACCTTTATTTCTGATTTTTTTAATAAATAATACAATAATTATATTACTTATTAAAAAAAGTCCTGTTAAGGACTTTTTTATTTTCGACCATCGTTTTTATAAATACCACAACCAATTAATTGGTTTTCACCAATACCTTTTACAAATGAAGTTTTATCAGCTTGTTTATTTGTAACTGGATGTGCCCATACATAATCAACCCATCCTTCACCATCAGCTTGTACTTTTTTAATAAAGTCAGCAAATAATGTATTTCCAGCTTTATCTTTGTATCTCATAAGATTTTTACCTTTTAAAGGTTTTTTCGGGTGAGCAGTTATTACACCATTAAAGTCATTTGCAAATATATACATATTTCCAGATACCCATTTACTTTCTTTTTTATTGAAATCTTCAACACATTTACTTACACCAACTTGTTTACAATACTCAACACCAGCATTGATATGTGCTTTAACCGCATCCATCTCAGCTTGTGTAGCACCAAAAGATAATGATGCACTTAATGCAACTAACGCACTAAATTTTACTAATTTACTCATTTTTTTTCCTTTTGTTATTTCTATTTCGTATACAAGTTTATTGGTTATAGTCTTTATATTTAATTAAAGGAAAAAATTATTTTTGTTTTATTTTTTAGAAAATTGAAGGGAGAGAGAATTTACACAGTGCCGTATTTGATTATCTGTAAAGTTTTCATTTTTAAAAACATGGCCTAAATGACCATTACAATTTTTACAAACTATTTCTATTCTAAGACCGTCTTTATCAGCTATTTCTAGAACATT
>Ga0193953_1001538_pt1 | contig 10517 bp, 6 predicted proteins | sample BB_4_MG_FD_140325 | JGI IMG/M metagenome (GOLD analysis project Ga0193953, IMG submission 140325) | Microbial mat bacterial communities from the Broadkill River, Lewes, Delaware, United States - BB_4_MG | ecosystem: Environmental > Aquatic > Freshwater > River > Microbial mats | place: USA... | reverse complement strand
TTCAATGGCTACTTTAGCCTTAAAACTAGCGGAGTGATTTCTTCTTTTTCTTTTCATAATACTACCTAAAATTATAAATTATTTTTGTCTTAGGTAGTGGTCCTAATTTTGGGGAGTATTATAGTATATACTCGGGTCATTAATTATTAATGATAATCCTCGGCGAAATGGTTTAGATTCTCGTAAAAAGTATTTTCTCTTAAATTTATTATTAGTACTTCGATGATATTCAATTGGCATTAACGATTTTACTATGGTTAAAAAGCGAATAGCTCTAGAAATAAAGTTTGGGAGTTTAATTTTAGGGATAAAAAAGAGTAAGTTTTCTTCTAAAACTCCTTCATACCCTTCAATACGATTGCTATTATTTTCTCGCTCCCTTTTTAAAATTTCTCCTTTATACCCCGCCCATCCTGGAAGGCTATATTTCGATTTTAATGAAAAGAAATACCTGTCAAACCCACTCGCAAAATATTCAGAAAGAACTGCAGTTCTAAATGCATAATAACTCACCTCTTGATATTCTAACAAGCTATTTTTTGTAAAAATATTGAGTTGTTTACGCCCTTTTGATATTTCACTTTCTAAACAATCAACGACTTCCCATTTAGGAGCGTTTGCTTGTGCTCTCAATTCTTGTAATAAAAAGCTTCTTGGTATCCTTAAATTTTTGTTTTGGAAAAAATCTCTTTCTGTTATTGCAAAAATTTTAAACGCTAAAGAAAATCCATTACAAATATCTAGAAGGTCATCAAACATTCGAATAATCCTTTTGGTTCTTATTTCATAAGGCTTCCCTTTCTTTCCTTTGTAAACCGTATCATTCTCTTTGTAAGATATTCCTCCATGCGCAATACCATTTCTTATTGTATTCTCATAGCAATATGTTACATTCCTAAAGTTTGTATTTTTTACTTCCTCAATGCAATTATAAATATCTAATCCACTCATTGGTTTATCTCGTAAAAAACGCTGATAACGAGCTATGAAGAGTAGAAATTTGTGATATACTGCTTCAATTAATTTGACATAATTGAAATGAATATGATTCTCAATAAACAAAATACTTTCAATATTATTATCTGGCTCTAATTGGTCGTGAAACCCTAGAGAGTTAATATCATTTAATGTTTTAATAGCAATGTCTAGTTCATGTTCATATTCTTTGTATGTAGATATGAATAAATCCGAGTTGTTCTTTTTTAGATTGAATAAGAAAGCTAGATAGCTATCATACGTTTTTTCATTATAAAATTTCTGGGGTCGATTTGTAATATATTCTTTTAAAGACAAATACTTGGAATCTATGGCGCTATCCAGAATAGGAAAAAAATCAATAATTTTCTTATTCCAAAAATCATTCAGAATTTTTGTTGTAGGACAATTTTCAAATACCATGGTGGTTATCTCTTACATGTTTGCTAACTAGTCGATTGGCGGAACTGCCGTCTATCCCCTTTATAGTCCTAATCCGTTTTTAAGATAGTATCTATTTTTTGCGGACAGTCCTATGACCTAAAGGTATAAAAATTATGTAGTCGTATGTAAAGAGGCACCGATTTTTTGATTGTTTAGTTTATAAAATCCCCTGATCTAAATGACTTTCTATTTCTCCTTCTTCTCTTATTATCCTTTGTAACAAAATTACTTTCTCATCCTTTATAAGCTCTTAGATTTGAACTTTTACCTTTCAATCACTTATAAAAAATGAACTTGATAGTACACAAAAAAAAACGTACTTTTATATATATTTACTATCCGTCAAAAATTTAACAGTATAGTATCAAAACTTGCCCTTCGAATGTCCTAAATATGAAAACCTCTCAATTAATGTTTCATTATATTATAATGCTTGTAATTATAGTATTTTTCAATATCGTTTGTGGTTTTGCGCAAGATGCAGCTCTAAGATCTAGTAGTATTTATAATAATATGAATAATCAGTTAAAGGTTGATTTCGATGATACACAATTTGATTCAATAGCTGAATTCAGGAATACAAAATTTGTCTCGCAAGCGTACTTCAGAAATGCGCAATTTGATTCAATAGCTCGTTTTAATAATGCTCGTTTTAGCTCGGAAGCATATTTCAAGCATGCTCAGTTTAATTCGTATGCCGTTTTCTCTGAAGCACAATTTATTTCACAAGCTTTTTTCAATGAGGCGAAATTTAGTTCAATAGCTGGTTTTTGGGATACACAATTTGACTTGGAAGCTAGCTTCCTGAATGCCCAGTTTGACTCGCAAGCTAATTTCTATTTTGCGAAATTTAATTCGAAAGCTGATTTTGAATTTGCAAAATTTAATTCAATAGCTCATTTTGAGAATACACAATTTGATTCAATAGTTGATTTTAGAAACACGAAATTTGACTCAATAGCTAATTTCAGACATGCGCAATTCAACTCAGAAGTTTATTTTTGGAAAGTGCAATTTAATGCAGAAGCTGATTTCAGTGATTCGAAATTCGACTCAATAGCTTATTTCAACAGAGCTCGATTTAATTCAAAAGTTGATTTTTCCTACTGCAAGTTACCTTCCATTATTGTATTTTCAGAGGTCATAGCTAAAGATATTATAAACCTCTCTTTTTGCACGCTAGATAGCAGCATAGAATTTTGTTACATTGACTTAAGACGAGCATCAATAGATAAGTTATTGTTACGATATGATAAATTTAGAATATATAAACCAGATACGATAACAACAAATGACTTTGAGGAATATACTTCAATATATGAAGGTTTACTGAAAAACTTTAAAGATCATGGATATTGGGAGAGTTACAAAACCCTCGATAAAGAATATCAATCTTTTAAACTAACACAAAATCCAAACCATAATTTATACGATAAAGCAGCCGGCTATATGTATAGCTTTGTAAATAAAGCATGGAATGATTATGGCTATGATAAAGGGCGAATATGGAATTTCACTATAACTTTTTTATCTTTCTTTTTCCTCTTAAATTGGATTTTCTTTCCTTACCTAGTAGTTAAAGTATATCCTATCCCTACTATAAAGCATGTATTCAATCAAAACAAAAAATTAAGAGCATATCGAATAAAGCATGGAACATATCCTAAATTCAACATATTCGCACCATTTCTCTCCTTTTCATTTACCCTTCTAGTTTTCTTTGGTTTAAAACTCTCTGTAGACAACCTTAATTTCAAGCATCAGAAAGCTGTGACGTATCTGTTATTTCAGTATATCGTAGGACTTATTTGTCTAGCATATCTTGCCAATTTCGTTATTTCAGTATCACCTATAGGCATATAAATCTATAACGCCGATTCCGATTAAGTCTAGTTATAAGTTAGGCTTTTCGTTACGATGGATATATCACCTCAGATATATATCTATAAAACGGACGTTAAGGCATGAGGTTTCTATAAAATCAAGAAATAAGCGCCTCCTCATTCCAAATACCAGCTGTCACTCACCAGTGTCTCAGCGGCATTCCGAAAGGCGATCCACACATCCGGTTTGGCGTGTCCTTCAAATAAGTTACGGTTCCAGAGAAAGTGACCTTCGCTGCGGCGCACGCCTGTGAAATGGTAGTATGCCTGTGGGTAGTAGGGGTGAGTGGCAAAAAAGAGAAAAGTATCATCGGCGGCGCAGTGGGCATTAGTAGGGGCGGGGTCCCACTCCATGAGGAAACCGTCACCGACTTGTTTGATGGTGGCTGTGGCAGGCAGGCCAAGTGGCCCCATGCTTAAACGGGCCTTGGTTTTATCAATGTTCAGGTGGGGGTAGCTACCGGTGAGGCCGTGTTTCATGTTATAGGAGGTGGCATTGCTGTAGGCCTGCCGTTCCCTGTCGGCCAGCATAAAGGTCTGGCGCAGTACTTTTTTAAAAGGTGTCAGGAAGCGATTGACCACCTGGATGCGTTGCCGCTGGGCCAGTTGGGCAGGTGATTGCCGGTCTTTGTAGGTCACGGGTCGGGTACGTACATAGGTTTCGCCATCTACCTGGTAAAAGACCAGGTTGGCAATAGAACCGGATAAATCCCGGAGCAGGTGGTTTTTAGTGCGGGCCATAAGCTTAGTGATCAGTTCACCTGTTTTCAGGTGTTAGTAAACAATTTGATTAGCATCATTCCGTAGTCATCCTTGCATAGCAATTGCTATGTAAGTTAAAATATACTCCTATTAAAGTCAAGTTAAATTCGGATTAGGGGCAATTTTACCCGAGTATGACCCGAATTTGATCCGACTTTACCCCGACATTAGATGACAGGATGAGGCCGGAAGGATTCATACCAGACTGAATCTATTGGTATTAATTTACATATGTTCTTTTTCAGAATTTAAACTTCTATAATGCATCAATACCCCTTTTTTATATAAGTGCTCAAGCTCCCGATAAACAATCGGGTCAGGCTGCACAGGCTTCTGCTTTTTCACGAGCTGAAAAGCAGAAAAAAAAGCCCCCGCTCAATTGCAATTGACGCTAAACAATTCCGTTACGGCGGAAAGAAAAGAACTCGTTTCACTCGAACAGCTTTTCTTTCTATTCGCTTCCACTCCATCGTTTTTGACGCTATTGGACAAAGGCGGTTCCGAATTTAGCTGGCAGGTTATCAGTTTGCACATGCCAAAGAATCATTAATAATTACCTCAAATTACAATTCAATGGACTAGAAGTCTAACGTGTTGTAAATAAAATCTTGTAATGAAAGCCCTGTAGGCTTGTGTGACCTCCCTTGTTTGTTCATGTGCAAAGTGAAGACGTACAGATTGTTGAGTGGCAATTATGTCATTTATGTAATGAGGGGCAGACCTTAAGAAAAGGCACAAAAATACCCCGGCATGGATCATGCCGGGGCTTTCATTACTGTTCCTCGGTTAATAAAAATTAATTCAAAAGCTTTTCGTCTTGTGCCAGATTGCCCGGCATATCCGTTGCTTTAATCACAACGCGTGAGCCGGTAACTGCGGGATTATCCTTGGTCGTTGTATACTCCCAGTGTAATCCGGTTTCCATTGGCTGAGCAGTGCCCTGCTCCACCAATGTGCCTTCGGGATTGTAGATTTCCACCTTGACGGCTTCCACCTTAAAATCATCAAAGGCACGCACTTTAATCTTACTTCCTACCGCACCAGTGTATTCGCTGATGTTGATCTCATCGATTTCAGGTGCATGGAAGAAGTCGGTCACAGCTACCAGGTAGCTGTTCTTAGAAGTCGTGGTATCTGCTTTCGCCTGATATTGCGCCCGTATGCTGTCATCCTTCAACGCCGTCTTGGCGTAGATGGTTGCCAGCAGAAACCGTTCGCGTACCACTTTCTGTTTCTCAGAGGGTTCCTTAGTCATGGTGGGGGCTACACCAACTACTGTATCCTCCCCATACCTGCGAAACACCATCGATCCACCAACAGTCCCGCTGAGGCCTTTGGTGAAAATATTCGACCGGACTTTGGCCATAAATCAAAATTTTATGAGATTCAGTAATGAATAATAAAAGTTAAGAAGAAGTATTTAATAATCAATAAGATTTTGGAAAATTATATCAAGTATGTAATAAAATAATTGAGAAAGCATTTTGCTTATTGCTTGTGGTTAATGCCGATACCAGCGCAATTTGATATTTAATTGGTATCAGATCTGATTATGGAAGGTGCCGGGGCATAGGGGACTTTGAATGGAAAAGAAAGAGGGTATTCAAAAATGAGCAAGAGTTTTCATTTTTGGATACCCCCTCTAATAAGGCTTAAGAGCAGATCGCTTAGTTCAATCCCAGACTTTTGATGTAGGCTTCATTATTGGATGGACGGCCAAGAAATTCTTCCACCGCTTCCATGATATCGCTTTGCTGACCGGTAGACAGGATCAACTCCCGAAAACGTTGCCCGGTGGCCGGGTCGGTCAGTCCATTTTTCTCGAACTCGGTGTACATATCCTGGGCATAGACTTCCGACCAGAGGTAACCGTAGTAATACACCGGATGGGTGTTGATATGGATCCAGCTGGCCTGGGGATGGGTGCCTTCCACGTAAATATCCATCACACCCAGTTCCTGGTCAATCTGCTTCCACAAACCATCGGAGTCCAATGCTTCGCCGGGGGTGTATTTGTTGTACAGGTTCATGTCGTAGAAACAGTTACGAAGGGATGACAGGGCATAATAACCGGAGGATACATTTTTGGCTTTCACCATGTTGTCGAACAACTCTTTGGGCAATACCTCACCTGTTTCATAATGTTTTGCAAAAGAACTGAGCATTTCATAGTTCATGGTCCAGTTTTCAAAGATCTGCGACATGGATTCAATGAAGTCGGTCTTTGAACTGGCTTGCAAGGCAAACTCCCCTTTGTAGGACAAGCCATCAATGATGTGGCCGAACTCGTGAAAGAGGGTGTTTAATTCTTTGAAACTGAGTAAGGATGGCAGGTCATCGGTTGGCCGGGTGAAATTACCCAACAGCATGTTGGTGGGCACTTCAAGGCCAGCCTCGGTCATTTGACCCGATTTCAGGCCCACGCCATAGAACCAGGATTCTTTATTGGGTCTTGGAAACAGATCGAGGTAAAAACGCCCCACTAACTGCTCGCCTTCGAATACCTCGTACATATCCACTTCTTCGTGCCATACCGACGCATTGGCTACTTTGGTGAATGTCAGGTTGAATAACTCCGAATAGATGTCCAGCACACCTTGCAGGCACTGATCAATGGGCAGATAGGCCCTGAGTGCTTCGTGATCTACCTGGTATTTGTTTTTTAATACCTGGTTGGTATAGTAGGCAATATCCCACACTTTCAAGGGGCTGTTAGAGCCGTCTTTTTTCTTTAAGTCGCTCAGGAGTTTAATGTCTGTCTTCGCTTTTCCTTTGGCCCGATCCGCCAAGTCGTTGATGAAGGCCCAAACCGTTTCAGGATCTTTCGCCATCTTGGGATACAAGTTGTAAGTGGCATAGGTATCATAACCCATGATATTGGCTAAAGCATGTCGTTTTTGAACCAACTGCTCCAGAATAGCCAGGTTGGTATCGGCCGCCCGGTTAGTAAACTTCAAATAGTATGCCTGACGGGTGGCTTCGACAGCCGCATTACTCATCACCGGCCCCCTGGTGGCATTCATGACGGGTATTTTGTACCGGTTATCCGCCACGCGATAGGTGTTCAGGAAATTCTCAGGCAGCCCTTTGGCACCCGCTTCATCCAGGATCAAGACCTCGGCAGCGCTGTTCATATTATTGGAATATTCCGAGGTATGCTGGCTGATTTCTTTGGTAAGCGCCAGGTATTGTTCCTTTTTATCGCCTTCCAGGTTCACACCTGATTGTTCAAAGTTTACTATCAGGTCGTCTACCAGGCGCTTTCTGTTTTCTTTTAGCTGCTTGTATTCCTTCGACTGTTTTACCTGCACCATCTGGTTAAAGAGGGCTTTGTCGGAATAAATGGCGGTGGATAAGGAATCCAGCAACTGGTAGCCCTGAAGACCATTTACCCGCGAAAGGGAATCGGGTGATACCCAATACATCATGAAACAGTTGTTGGAGGCGATGTTGATGGTATTGATGATATCATCCATGGCTGCAAAAACCGTTTGAAAGGTCGGTGTTTGTGTTTGTTGGATGGCCTCAATACCTGTCGACGCTTCAGTCAAAGTAATCCGGGCGTATGCTTTTATGTCTTCGGCCGATACGTTAGCATAATCAACCGGTGCATTCAGTTCCGTCAGAAATGGATTGGTAGTCGGTGCTTTCTCTTGCTGACAACCCAAAACGAGAACGATCATGGATAAATAAAACAGTGATCTCATCATTGTATGAATAGATTTAAGAAGATTATTATTTCAGTGCAAGATAGTAAATGTTGGGGTAGTAGTGTGATGGATTAGGGAAATCGCTTTTACCAGCTAACGAACAATCTTGTGCTGACTCCGACATCAGCAACGTAGTTCGGGCCCCACTTCCTGAAGTTGATGGGAAGGCAGAATTGGAGTGAAACGGAAATCATGAGCTTCAATTAAAATATGCACTTGCGAACTAAAATGTTTGAGCTCGGTTTAGAACTTGTAGGAATTTGTGTGTCAAATTCCACAAGGTTCTTAATCGAGTGAGTTCTTTCTGTCTCATCAACTATAGGATTAGTGGGTGAATGAGTGGTGCAGTCGGCGGACTCTTTGTTTCCTTTCTCGACTGCAGGAGAAAGGAAAAGCCTCCACGGCTTGAGTGGGAAATGGAAGTGATTAATTATCGTTCTGGAATATCATTCTTAAAAACTATTTCCCTTATGAAAAGTATGACCGAGAGAAGTTTCTTCTTCTTTTTTTCTTGAGTCTATTCTGTTCCTTTAACAAGAAGGAGTACCGCGAAGGATGAGTGGGGAGGTGTGTTAATGCCAATCAAAGGTTGAATTTATATCATCATGAGTTGTTGTTGAGAATCTTCATTAATGCTATTTAATTGGTATTCTAAAAAGCCAGAAACAGGCTGTAGGCCTGATAATATTGTAGCTTGGGGCATCGCCCCAAGTAAAAAACGACGTGTATACATCAGACTGAAGGTCTGTAACAGTTCCGAAGCGTATATTATATCACCCATTCAGGGTGCTGCCCGGCATGGGTTGAAGATAATTGGGGCCTGGCCCCAATTTATGTTCTAAAAGGCTTTCAGCCTCATTTCATACCATGATAAAAAGAAATATTCAACCCTTGATTCCCATTGTTAAGTAATAATTATCCTGAATGATGAATAAAATCATGTAGAAAGGCTTGGAAGAGTTTTTTGAATAAGCTCTGATTTAGCTGAAAACCCAAGGCTAATATCTTCTTTTTTGAAACTTTTCTGAAAAAAAACACTATAACTTGCCGGTTGATTATGAGGTGATCAACCTTTCCTATAAAAGGAAAAGGAGGCTTGGTGTGAATATCAATAGTGACCAGGCCTATTATTGGTTCTATAAGAAGGGGAAGCGATTGGAAGCGACAAATAAGAGGATGCTGGAGTTGGAAGCGACAAACAAAGCATTAACGAAAAAGAATGATGAATTGGCCCAGGCCTTGTACCAGGCGAGTGTCGCCAAGGATACGATGCAGGCTTGTTACGACGAGTTAGAGGTTCAGCTAAAGCATATACAGGAATCGGAATCGAAGTTGAAAAAGTTATTTCAACTTTCGTATGATGCCATCCTGTTTATAAACGAAACGGGTACCATACTGGACTGTAACGCAGCCTGCCTGCGTATGTTTGGTTTTGCAGATAAACAAGAGCTGATTGGTAAAACAACTTTCGAACTAACCCCGCCCAGTCATCACGCGATTACCCAGCGGATCCTCACAAAAGTTATTAACAACAAAGGTCACCAGCGTTTTGAAAAACATTTCCTGACCCGAAACGGAAAAGTATTTCCGGCACTTGTTTCATCCAGTAAAATCGATAAGCAATCAGGCATTATCTCCTCCGTTATTCAGGATATTTCTCTTCAGAAGAAACTTGAGCAGGAACAGGATCAGCAAATTGATCTGCTTACCAGGCAGAGTATGGTGCAACAGGCCATTTCAAAAGCGCATGCGGTTAAGGATCTCAAAATAAGCCTGTGTCAGATTATGCGGCAGCATACCAGTGCTGAATCGGTGTGGTTGATGGTCACGCGCGATGGTTCTGCTGATTCGCTTTACTATAGCCCAATGAATGATGGTGTTTGTCAGCATAAACAGCTCTCGTACACTAACCTGGATAAACAATTATCTTTTTTAGGTGACCTGGCCAATGCTCCCGAGCAGGTGACTCACCTAAAAGGGGACGCTGTTTTTCATCTGCCGGAGTTTGACCATACCCCTTTTATACATGAACAACTGTTATTCACAGCTCGGCTTAGATCTGGCCAAATATTCTATTGGGGTTTGAATTACGATACGCATAATCCTGAAATAATTCATGACAAAGCGTTTTTACAACAGATCTCCCCACAGTTAGCATCGGCCTTTGATAGCCTGGAGGCGCACGAGCAACTCACTGAAAATGAATTACGGTTTCGGGCACTCATTGAAAAATCGGATGATATTATTGTCATTCGCAATGAAGCCGGAGAATATAGCTATGTGAGTCCTTCGATCGGGCAGTATGGATTGGAACCGGAGGATATTATTGGAAAATCGGCTGTTCATTTTGTACATCCCGATGATATGCAACGAATTGTGATGGCGACCAATGAGCTATTTCCGGCACCCGGTCGTTCCCGTCACCTGGAAAATATTCGCTTGAAATTACCTCATGGCAGCATCGCTCATGCCAATCTGACGATGACCAATCAGTTGAATCAGAAAGGGATTAATGGCTTTGTTATTAACATCAAAGATGTGTCGGAAACAATTTTATTTGAACAGCAGCTCCGGGAGAGTGAAGAAAAATACCGGCTATTATTCGAAAACGGTAGTGGTGGTATCGCCCGGTTCATGTAGGGGGATATCGTGTAATATCATTGGCAAAAAGTTTAAAAAAAATAAAAAACAGGCTGAAAGTCTGAGATATCGAAGCTTGGGACGTCGCCCCAAGCTTGTTGTT
>Ga0193953_1001537_pt1 | contig 10520 bp, 12 predicted proteins | sample BB_4_MG_FD_140325 | JGI IMG/M metagenome (GOLD analysis project Ga0193953, IMG submission 140325) | Microbial mat bacterial communities from the Broadkill River, Lewes, Delaware, United States - BB_4_MG | ecosystem: Environmental > Aquatic > Freshwater > River > Microbial mats | place: USA... | reverse complement strand
TTTATTAATCATTGTATACCATTTTTCTTAGTTTGGCACTATAAATCCATGAGTGCTAATAAAATTATATCAAATGAGTCTTTAAATGTCAAGTATATTTTTTAAATTATTATATTTTTAGCAGTTTTTATATTTAAGTGCCAATTTAGTATGGTTTTTTAAGGAAAGTATAACTACTAAAAAATTTTAGTAGTTATAGGATAGTTATCGAAAGTTATCAAAAACCAATGGAGCTTTCAAGTCTTCAAGTGTTTTTAAATGTTTCATTACTTTTTGTAAATCATCAAGATTTTTACCACTTACTCGAATCTCTTCGCCTTGATTTGCAGCAGTAACTTTTAGTTTTAAAGCTTTAATCTCTTTTTGAATAATTTTCGCTTCATCTGCTTCTATAGTATCAATAATTTTATATGTGAATTTTCTATTATTACCACTAGAGTCTTCACTTTTTAATTCTTCAAGTGAATTAATAGATACACCTCTTTTATTCATCTTAGAGATTAAAATATCTTTCATTGCATCAATTTTATTATCACTAGCGCTTATTAAAGTTACAGTTTTTGATCCTTCACTTAAATCAAAATTTTTATCTATACCTTTAAAGTCATAACGATTATCAACTTCTTTTTGAGCTTGAACCATTGCATTTTTCATCTCTTGCATATCTAACTTTGCAGATATATCAAAACTATGTTCTTTTGACTTTGCCATAAGATATACCTAGTCTTGTCTTGAAGTAACTTCTAATAAATGATATCCAAATTGAGTTTTCACAGGACCATGAACCACACCAACTTCATCATTAAATACAACTTTATCAAATTCTGGTACCATTGCACCTTGACCAAATGAACCTAGATTTCCACCTTCATTTCCTGATGGGCACTCTGAATATGATTGGGCTGCTTCTTCAAATGTTGTTTCACCATCTTGAATTTGTTTTTTTAAATCATTACAAACTTGTTCACTATCTACTAATATGTGTCTTGCTGTTGCTGTTGCCATTATTTATCCTTTTTAATTTTTTGTATTATACCTATTTAATATAATATTTAATTAAATAGAATAGTTAGTTTATTCTTCACTTGTCACTAAAGATAAATTATCAAATGAATACTTTTGCAGTAAATCTAAGACTTTTACTACTCTGTCATATTTAACATTTTTATCTATTCGTACAATCACTGGTTTATCTCTTGTAGGATAATTTGAAAGTTCAAAATCAAAATTCTCAAAACTAATCTCTTTTCCTAAATATGCTAAGCTACTCTCTGATAATTCTATATTGATTTGTTTGAGTTCTACTTCAAGTTCTTTTGTACTTGCACTTGGAAGTTGCAAATTTAAGGCTAGCTCTTCTTTTTTAAACACTGAACTTACAATAAAAAAGATGAGTAAAATAAATACAATATCTATAAGTGGTGTGATATCAGGAGTTAAAGATTCTCTATGTTTTCTCATTTTATTTTATCTAAAACAACTTTTTCTAATTTTATTTCAAGTTTATCTAAACTACCTAGAAAATAGTTATATCCTATATAATGTGGAATAGCGACAACAAGTCCTGCAACAGTTGTAATAAGAGCGATACTAATACCACTAGAAAAAACCGTAGGATCACCTAAACCCAAATGACTGATACTATCAAAAGAATTTAATATTCCAATTACAGTACCAAGAAGCCCAATTAAAGGTGAGAGTGAAGCTATGATTTTTATAGTATTCAGTCCTGTTTCTATTTTATTTATTTTTAATGCAACAGTTGATTGGATTTGCGCTAAATGATGACTAGTAGTAATTTTTAACTCTTCAACTATTTCATTTGCAATTTGTTCTATATTTTGATTTGTTTTATAAAACACAAAACTTTTCCAAAACATAATAGTAAATCCAATTATATTCATAAAGATAAGAATATTTACTATTATTCCACCTCGTTCTATATAGACTAATAAATCCATATTATTTACCTACATTTTCCATAAATTCTTTTGGGTTTTTATACCCTATTATTCTTTTATTTAACTCTTCTTTCCCATCTTTGTAAAAGATAAGTGCAGGTGGTCCAAAAAGATTAAACTTTTGCATTAAAGCTTTATCATCTTGTGTATTTTTAGTTACATCAACTTTTACAAGCTGATATTTCGAAAGCTCCTCTAGCACTGTTTTATCTTTAAATGTGATATTATCAAGCTCTTTACAACTCACACACCATGTTGCCCAAAAATCAACCATCACAGGTTTCGAAGATTTTTGTACTACAGCTTCTAATTGAGTAATATTTTTCACATATAACCAATCAAGTTTATCTTTTTTTACAGATACAGATCCACCTTTAAAGTTTTCAAGAGGATCTAAAACATTTGTAGAACCACTAACAGCTCCTGTAAATACAATCACACCATATATAAACATAATAGTTGTTATTAGTTTTACCATGATATTTTCAAAAACTCTTAAATAAATTGCTGCTCCTAATAAAAGGAAAGAACTTAAAAACATAAAAGATATAGAAGGAATAATTCGCTCTAACATCCATAATGCAATAGCCAACATTACTATTCCAAATATTTTTGTTACTGTTTCCATCCAACCACCTGGCTTTGGCATATATTTTCCAGCCCCAAGCCCTATAGCTAAAAGTGGTAATCCCATTCCTAAACTCATCACAAATAAGGCCATTCCTCCTAAAAATGCATCACCTGTTTGTCCGATATACACTAAAGCACCTGCTAATGGTGGTGCAACACAAGGTCCAACAATTAATGCAGAGAAAAAACCCATCACCGCAACGCCAGTTATTCCACCACTTTTACTACTTGCATCACTTGTTTTATTTAATTTTGTTTGCCAACTTTGAGGAAGACCAATTTCGAAGTATCCAAACATAGAAAATGCTAGTAATACAAAAATACCAGCAAAAATCATAATTACTATTGGATCTTGTAACATGGCTTGGAGATTTGCTCCAAATAATCCAGCCAAAACTCCTGCTATAGTATATGCAACACTCATTGCAAGTACATAAACTAACGCTAAAAAGAATCCCTTAGATGCAGACATTTTTCCATCATCTTTATTTGACTGTTGTACTATGATACTTGATAAAATTGGAATCATTGGAAAGATACATGGAGTCATAGAAAGTAAAAGTCCAAAACCAAAAAATGTAGCTAAAACTAATAAGAAACTGCCATCTTTTAATGTTTGTGTAATGGTGTCTGTTTCATTTTCAGATTTCACTATCTCTTGTAATTGAACTTTTTTTGTACTCTTTGAAGTATCTATATCTACAATAGCATCAACACTTTTATCAGATTTTACTGACAAAGACATAGGAGAGTAACATAGTCCTGCTTTTGAACATCCTTGATAATTAAACTGCAATTCATAAGATTCATCACCAATTTTATCTTTTATTAGACTATATGGTACTATTACTTTCATTCCATCAAAATGTACTATAAAATCATCATAACTTACAGGTTTTGGAAATTTTAATTCTTTTGTAATATCAACATTTTGAGGAAGAATTTTTACACTTAAAAACTCATCATACAGATAAATAGTTTTATCAAGTTTTATGCTTATCTCATAAGCACTTGTTTTTTTATCTATTGAAACTTTAAAAGCTTCAGAAGGTTCTAAAAAGTCATTATCACCTGCAAAAAGTGATATAACAAATAAAAATACGACTAAAATGTTTTTCATACATAATCTCCAAATATAATTTTGAATATAATAGCAAACTTTCGTTAATACAATGTTAATAAAAAGATATAGTTAAAATCTAAATTATAATCTTGAGACGAATAAGGGGAAGAGTAATAACTTAGTGTAGACAACTACACTTAAGTTAAAAAATAAATATTATTTTGCTTTTTGTAAAGCAGCAATTACTGCATCAATATTTTCTGTTGGAATATGTACTTTCCATTCTGGTTCTTTACCTGTTAAAGAGATACCAATACTTGTAACATCTCCACTTCCTGCTCCATAAGGCTCAGTAACATTAGAAATACTAATTACACCTTTTTTTGTATTTGCTAATGCAATTCTTTCTATTTCTGTTATATTTGACATATTATTTCCTTTAATTTAATTTTGTATAATGATAATACTATTAAAATTATTAAATATGATTAAAACAGAGTATTTAATCCATTAATCTCACTATATCATTATAAACACCTAAAGACATTAGTCCTAATAATATTGCCCATCCTGCAGCTGTCATAACTATTAATACTTTATCACTTGGTTTTCGTTTTGTAATCATCTCATATAAATTAAACATGATATGCCCACCATCAAGCGCTGGAATTGGTAATAGGTTTAATACTCCAAGATTAACTGAAATTAAAGCCATAATACTTAATAGTGCAACAAAACTCGACTGACTTGCATCAGAAATAACTGTTCCTATACTAATCACACCACCAATTTCACTACTAGGTATAATTCCTTGGATAAGTTTTTGCACTCCTAAAAAGATCATTTTACTAGATTCTATTGTTTTATCATATGCGAAACTTATAGATTCAAGTGGAGAATAAAAAATTGTAACTACTTTAGGAGCAGGTGCGATTCCTATCATTCTTTTTTGGATTTTTTCTTTAAAAATATTTTGAGCATCACTTATCTCTGGAGAAATTACAAAAGTTCTAATTTTTCCTTTTCGTTTTACATAAAACTTTAAAGCACCGCTTGAATCTTTTATTAGAACGCTTAAATCATCCCATGTTTTAACATCTGTATTATTTATTCTTAGAATTTCATCATTTGCTTGTAGACCTGATTTTTGTGCAGGAGAATTTTCTATCACTTTTCCAATAGTAGCTGTAAGATGATTGTTGCCTAATAGTCCAATACCTATATATAAAACAAATGCCAATAAAAAATTTGCAAATGGACCAGCTAATAATATTAAAATTCTTTGAAATGGAGTTTTTACATTATAACTATCGCTATCGTTATTTGCCAACGCAGGATTTAAGTCCTCTTGCCCTTTCATTTTGACATATCCACCTAAAGGGATAAGAGAAAAAGACCACTCCGTACCTTTCCATTGTTTAGAAATCAGTTTTTTTCCAAATCCTATAGAAAATACATATACTTTTACACCCAAAAGCCGTGCTACTGTAAAATGGCCTAATTCATGTACAAATACTAAAATTGATAATACTATTAGAAAATTTATAAAACCCAAACTACAATCCTATTTTAAATAATCACGGATATATTCATATCCAGAATAAAGTGTTAGAGCAACAGCAAACCATAAAAGTTCACTTGCAAATGGCCAATTCATAATCAAAAAACCTATAGCTATCATTTGAATTACTGTCTTAATTTTTCCTGCCATTGTCGAAGCTACTGATTTACCCTCAGATACAGCTACAACTCTCAAACCTGTTATAAAAAATTCTCGTGAAAGTATTAAAAAAATTGCAAATGCACTCGCTCGATCCATTGCCAAAAGACCTATAAATCCAGCTAACACAAGCATCTTATCAGCTAATGGATCTAAAATACTACCAAGTTTTGTCATCTGATTCCAACTTCTTGCGATATATCCATCAAAGAAGTCAGTCACAGAAGCTATTACAAAAATAAGTCCTGCAAAATAATCAAACCAACTAGGATGCCAACCTTGAAATATTGGATTTGATTGATCAACCATAAACCACAACATCAAAGGTGCTAATAATATTCTAAAAGCAGCTAAGATATTTGGTAAATTAAAATTCTTTTCTTTTTGTTTTATAGTAGTTTTATCTGGCATTATTTTTTAAAAGTTGTTCCACCATCAACTAAAAGTGTACTTCCTGTAATCCACGATGCTTCATCACTACATAAAAAGAAACAAGCTGATGCTAAGTCTTCAGGTTGTCCCATTCTTCCTAAAGGAGAAAGTTCAGCTGTTTTAGCAGCAACCTCTTCATAGTTTGTAAATGCTTTTAACGCATCTGTATCAATAGGTCCACCTGAAACTGCATTTACTCTAATACCCATACTTCCAAGTTCAGTTGCTGCGTATCTTACCATAGCTTCAACTGCTGCTTTATTTGTACCATGCCCAGCATAGTTTTCAATATATACAAGGTTTCCAGTAGAACTTAAACTAACCATTGCTCCACCACCATTTTTTTCCATTCTTTTTGCTGCTTGTTGAGAACAACATACAAAAGCATCAACAGTTGCAGTGTAAATATTATTAAGCCCTCTTGGTTTTAATTTCATATATTTTCCATATCCACCAACAACAGGTCTTCCATAAATCATAGCATTTGAAATAAAGTAATCAATAGTATCAAAATCTTTATCAATTTCTAAAAATAACTCTTTTGCTGTTTCTGGCTCTAAAATATTATATGAATAATATCTAGCTTTGATACCAAACTGTGCTTCTAAATCAGATGCAATCTCTTTTGCAATCTCTTCATTTGAGTTATATGTAAAGGCTATATTGATACCCTCTTTTGCAAATCTGTATGCACAAGCTTTTCCTATACCTTTAGTAGCCCCTGTAATTACAAGTGTTTTTTTTGACATTTTAGTTCCTAATTATGTTATTTCTTCAATTTTGCGTATAATACCCAAAATCTGATTTTAGTTTGCTAAACTACTTTTACTTTATAAGTTTTCTATATTATCTATCAATGTAGAAAATTTTATTTTATCTTTTATATTAAAATAGTTATTATAAACAAAATAATTTGCCAATACTTTTTTCCCATATTTTTTTGTTTCATCATATGGTAAAAGTTCCATGCTTAAATAAGGTTCATATTTTCCTTTTTTAAAAAGTTTAGTTTTTAAAAGTCTTTTTGTAAAACCAATTCCACCATTGTAAGCATAAGCAATATATAATGGATGATTAAGTTTTCGTTCTAGATAATTTAGATGATGATTCGCGTATCGTAAATTTGTTTTAGCATCAAATTGCTCAAAAATATTATACGGTTCTTTTAGCTCTTTGGCGATTGCACGACTTAAAAAGGGCATAATTTGCATTGTACCCATAGCATATGCACTAGAAATAGAGGTAGGTATAAATCTACTTTCTTGTCTACCTATAGCATACATTAATGATTTTCTATGTATTGATATATTTTTAAAATAACTTTCATAAGGAGTTACAAAATATGATTTTTTATATCTATCATATCGCTCTTTCACAAATGCTAAGTGTCCAAGTGTTTCAGTTGTTGTGAAGATATTTTCATATTCTTTTAGCTTTTCTTTATCCATCTTTTTACTGTTGTCTAAAACTTTTAACCAATCAAATGGATTTGATAGATCATAATTTGTTAACTCTTTGTTATTTTGAGTTATGTTAAAAATGATATTTTCATGAGTTTGTTTTAAAATTTCTTTTGCAAAAAATGTATAAATATTAACATCCCAACTTTTTGCTAAACTTTCTAAATACTTATTATTTTTAGTAAGTTGGTATTGCCAAAATAAGATATTGTCTTTTTCCATTTGATAATATGCTTTCGTAAATGCATCTTCTAAATATACTAGTGCTAAATCTTCTTTTTTATGTCTTATTGCATTTATCGCTAAGTGAAATACTGATTTAAAATCCAATCCCTCAGGGTTTAATTTTAAAAGTGACACTTGTGCTTTTCTCATATTTAGATTTGTGACAATAAGTTTAATAGTTTGCTCAAATTTTTTGTCATCTTTTAATTTTACAAATAATTTTGCAGGGAAATAGTGATTAAAGTTTCTTACTCTATATTTTCCTCCACATTCATTAAAAGTATTGAAAAAAGTATCTTTATCTTGTTCTATTAGTGTTTTAAAGGGTGTCTTTGATTGTATTATCTCAAGTTTTTTTGTAAATTCTGGATATTCATTTTTTGATTTTTCAATAATTTTATTTAGGTTTTTTGACGATAATTTTGTTGCATCAAACATACTAAGTCCGGCTTCTATACAATAAGCTTCTTTATTAAGCAAATCTTTAGTTTGTGAACGCATACACTTTTTATAATCTTGGAGATTTATATCATTTGCTTTGTTAATATATCTATATAGAAGTTTATTATTTAAATACCTTACTTGAGAGATTGCTTTATTTGATTCTTCTGCTGTGATATTTTTATTAAGATATCTCCAAAGATAAAAATCTTTTGCAAAACTTTTTGGTTGTTTTTCCAGCCATTGCATAGTTATTTTATCATCAGAAAATCCAAAAAGTGATGTAACAAATATAAGTAAAGATAAGATTAGTAATTTCATAAGACTCCCATAAATTTTATGCAAGTCTAACATTAAAAACTTTAATATTCTAGTAACATTTTAATTTACTTTTGAGTTTAATTTACCAAATAAGCATCGCAACCATTGTTGTCATACATATAGCCAATATATTAAATAATATCCCATAACTAGCCATATCTTTTATAGTGAGTATTTTACTACTCATAGCTATTGCATTTGGAGGTGTTGCAATTGGCAACATAAAAGCATAGCTAGCACAGATAGTTGCTACCATTAACAGTAAATTTACATCTATGTTGGAACTAGCTCCTAAAGAAAATATAATAGGTAAAGCTATAGATATAAGCGCTGTATTACTTGTAACTTCTGTTGTAAATGTAATAAGAGCAGCCACTAATAGTATCAAAATCAACGGACTTAACTGTGTTAAGTTTAAAAGTAATTGAGAAATATCAAAAGCTAATCCTGTAGTACTAAATGCTTTTGCAATAGAAAAACCAGCACCAAATAAAAACATTATCTCATAAGGAACTTTTCTCGTATCTTCCCAAGTAATAAAACCCATTTTTGGCATAAACATAAAAAGTCCAAATCCTAATAATATCATCGCTTCATTTACTTTAAAAAATGAATTAATAAACAGAACAACCACTAAAGTTCCTAAAATATATAAGAGCCGTTTTTGTTCATTATTTAGTTTATTTGCATTTTCTATGTCATTGTTGATTTTGAAACTTTTTGTACCTATTGAAAGTATATACGGAACAATTATTAACATAACTAAAGCTAAAGGTATAGTTTTAAACATCCAACCCATAAATGTAAGCATCTCTAAATTATTTTCTTGTAAAAAACCCATCAAAATAAGATTTGGTGGTGTTCCTATGGGAGTAATAATTCCTCCTATACTAGCACCATATGCAACAGCCAACACAAGTCTAATTTTAAGTTTTGGAATATCTGTTAAAAATAAGGCTATAGGCATAAGTAAAAGTGCCGTTGTAGTATTTGATAATAATGAACTTAAAAATGCAGATGTAATTGCAAGAGCAAATATAATTCCTCTTGCGGTTGTTGGAAAAATTCCTAAAAGTTTATGAGCAATTACTTTATGTAAACCTATTTTTTCGACAGCAATTGCCATCAAAAAACCACCAAGAAAAAGAAATATAATAGATTTAGAGTAGTTAGCAGTTGTGTCATTTATAGGTAAAATATCTAATGATGGAAATAAAACAATAGGCAGTAAAGAAACAGCACCCAAAGGTAAAGCCTCATTTGTCCACATTGCTACAAGAAATACAACACTTCCTATTAGACGAGCTTGAATCTCACCAAAAACTTGTCCTGCTAATAAATAAGCTAAACCTGCTAAAAATAAAGCAATTAATATACTTTTATATGATCTATCCATCCATAATATCCTTCTAGGTTTTTTATTTATGATTATACACTTTTAAGTCTATTACTTGATTACAATAGCATTATGCTTTATAAGTATTTTAAATAAGGCAAAAGTTTTTCGACACAAAGTCCCATAGCAGTAGACTCATAACCATCTACACTTTTGATATATGGCTTACAAAATCCTTCTACCATAATAGCGCCAGCTTTTCCCATACATTCTCCACTAGTAATATATTCATTTAAATGAATATCATTAAATTCGTCAAAATGATATGTTGTTCTTGAAATATCTTTTATGTAAGTATCTTTTGACTTAAAAATCATGCAAGTTATTATTGTTACTTTATTTCCACTTTGTAGCTCTAGCATTCGTCTTGCATCATCGTGATCTTTTGCTTTTCGTAAGAGTTCATTATTGGCTGTCACAACTGTATCAGCTACTAATAATGGCATATCTTCACAACCATACTTTTCATATAGTTCATCAAATTTTCCAGTTGTTGCTATATCGACAAATTGTGTAGGATTTGTTGTAGTGATTTGTTCTTCATCAAAGTCTCCGCCTTGCTGAATAAATTCTAATCCTTTAGAAGAAAGGATTAGAGCTCTTGTTTTAGAATTTGAACCAAGTCTAATCAAGAGATTTAAACTTATTTTTGAGTTGCTGTGATTGCTACAAGGTTAGCAATATCTTCAACTGAACAACCTCTTGATAAGTCATTTACTGGTTTACTTAAACCTTGAACAATAGGACCATGAGCAGCAGCTCCGGCAAATCTTTGTACTAATTTATATCCGATATTTCCAGACTGTAAATCAGGGAATACTAATACATTTGCTTTTCCAGCAACTTTTGAACCTGGTGCTTTTTTAGCTCC
>Ga0193953_1001535_pt1 | contig 10525 bp, 9 predicted proteins | sample BB_4_MG_FD_140325 | JGI IMG/M metagenome (GOLD analysis project Ga0193953, IMG submission 140325) | Microbial mat bacterial communities from the Broadkill River, Lewes, Delaware, United States - BB_4_MG | ecosystem: Environmental > Aquatic > Freshwater > River > Microbial mats | place: USA... | reverse complement strand
TGGACCGGTTCTGCAACCGCCGGCCAGGTCCTCTACTCGGACAAAGCATGGACTGGCTACACGGTACAGAAACATACCCAGGCGTCCCTGGTCGAAAACCGTGAAGCCCTGATGCTGGATGTCATGAACACCGCAGCCACAGCCTACCTCAATGTGCTCAGGGCCGAGGCGGTTCTGAACATACAAAACGACAACCTCAAACTGACCCGTGCCAACCTTGAACGGGCAAAGGTCCGTGTGTCTGTGGGCGCAGCGGGCCCTGAAGAGGTCTACCGGTGGGAGAGTGAACTGGCGAATCGGTTGCAGGAAGCGCTGGTTGCCGAATCATCCCTCCTTGACGCACGAAGCGAAATGAACCGTATCATGGACAGGCCGTTGACAGAGGATTTCGCCCCTGTGGAGGCCGGAGTGGATGATCCCCTTCCCGTCGTGAAGGACCACCGGGTTTTCGCTTACCTCGAGACCCCCCGAAAAATACGCGTTTTAAGGGATTTCCTTATGGAAGAGAGCCTTGAACTGTCTCCCGAGCTCAAGGCCATCGATGCCCAACTGGCTGCACGCAAAAGGCTTTTGGTTTCATCCAAGCGAGAGTTCTGGCTCCCCACCATCGAACTCCAGGGCAGCGTGTCGGAAATGTTTGACAAAAGCGGAGACGGTAGTGAATTTCCCGCGGTCAGCGATTACCCCGACGATACCAGCTGGTCAGTCGGGGTGTCGGCAACCCTTCCCCTGTTCAGCGGCGGTGGGAAATCTGCTGAACTGAGACAAAGCAGAGAGGAGATCGTCAAGCTCGAGACGGAGCGCAAGGCCACAGCTGAGAGAATCAGCCAGCGAACCCTTATCGCCATGAACAAGGTAAGGGCGTCGTATCCCGGGATACGCCTCTCCAAGAATGCTGCCGAAGCAGCCGAAAACAACCTGCAACTCGTCACGGATTCCTATGTGCGCGGTGTTCTCTCCATCATCGACCTCCTCGATGCCCAAAACCTGGCACTGGTCGCCGAGCAGCAGGCCGCAAACGCTGTCTATGATTTCCTTACCCACCTCATGGAGGTTCAGCGATCAACGGGGACATTCTTCCTCTATGCCCAGGAAACTGAGCGTGACGAGTTGTTCGGTAAAATGGAAGCATATTTTAACAAGTAATATGGTGAGGCGTTGAGCAATAAAAGCCCCGTAAACATAACGGCCTGCCACGGGTGTGACCTGCTTCTTGAATCAGGAGATGTCACACCCGGCAGTACCGCCGTCTGCCCAAGGTGCGGTTCCAGGATCCACACACCCAAAAAAGACTCGGTGAACCGCACCCTTGCTTTTACGTTTACCGCTCTCCTTGTCTATGTCCCGGCTGTGTTCATGCCACTGATGACCTTGAACGTGCTGGGATTCGAGGGGAGTGGAAGCATTGCCGACAACGGCATCCTGCTGTACCACCAGGGCTATATTTTTGTGGCGGCCATGGTGTTTCTCACCGCTGTCCTCCTGACGTTCCTCAATCCCGCCCTGCTCTTTCTTGTCACATTTCTAATCAAGATCAGACGGTTGCCCCGTCTTCAAGCCTGGATACTGCGTACCTTTCAGCACCTGGAAGAGTGGGCAATGGCGGAGGTGTATCTTATCGGCGTCCTGGTAACCCTGATCAAGGTCTATTCCATGACTACCATTGAGTACAACCTGGGCTTTTTCTGCTTTGTGATCATGGTTGTCATGAACATCTGCGCATTGTCCGTGCTGGATAAATCCCATTTCTGGACGCTGATAGAAGAACAGCTGGGATCCGCCCACGAAAACGGGGTGGAAGATAACCCGGCCATGCCGGAAACAGCCATGGAGGCAGGGCTGATGAGCTGCCACGATTGCGGCCTGTTGACCCGGGGAGACGACCTGGCAACTGGGGTTGCCCACGAATGTCCCCGCTGTGAAGCGGCCCTTCACTTCAGAAAGCAGCGCAGCCTAAGCCGCACCTGGGCACTGGTCATTACCTCGGCCATCCTGATGGTCCCTGCCAATCTGATGCCCATCATGCGTGTGGATTACCTCGGGTCACCTGAATACTCCACCATCATGGATGGCATCATCTACTTCATCCATTCCGGGGAATACGGCATCGCCGTTGTTATCTTTACCGCCTCCGTGCTGGTTCCGGTTTATAAAATCATCGGCCTTGCCCTGTCGCTTATCACCGTACAGTTCAACTGGAAAACCCGGCTCCGGCAAAAAGCCATGATGTTTCGATTCATCGAGTTTATCGGCCGCTGGTCCATGCTCGATATTTTTGTCATCGCCCTGATGACGGTGCTCGTCAACTTCGGTGGGTTCTCCTCCACCCATGCGGCAGCAGGTGCGCCCTATTTTACAGGGGTGGTCGTCTGCACCATGCTTGCGGCCATTACCTTTGATGCCCGTCTCATCTGGGATGAGCCCGGGTTCGCGAACGTTCTCACCCCGAGGGACGAGGGGTAAGAACGTTCGCAACCAGCTTTCAAGGTGTTTTTAGCCTAACGTGGCTTCACCACTCTTGTCGCCGGAGGCCCTATTTTTTGTGTCGTGTATTTTCCTGTGCCCCAACTTAAGAACATAAGGACAGCATGAAAAAAGCCATCATAAAAACCAGAAAACATATCTCTCCCGTTTGGATTCTCCCCATCATCGCCCTGTTGATCGGAGGCTGGCTGGTTGTTAAAAGTGTTCGGGAGGCGGGATATGAGATCGTAGTCCGAATGGAGGACGCAGTGGGGATTACTCCGGGTAAAACCCAGGTGCTCTACAAAGGCCTTCCCGTGGGACTGGTCAAGAAACTGACCATCTCCCAAGACCTTCAGTATGTTGACGCCACAATAGAAATGAAAAAACAGTCACGGGATAAAATTGTTGAGGACACCCGGTTCTGGGTGGTTCGCCCTGAAGTCTCCATGAACCAGATCACCGGGCTTGATACCATTGTCAAGGGCAGTTACATCGGTGTCCTGCCGGGCAAATCCACCATCATCTCATCACAGTACATGGCCTTGCAGGAACCTCCGCCAGCCCTTGAAAATGCCCCCGGCCTTCATCTCACCCTTCTCACCGACAACGCCAGCAGCCATGAACCGGGAGCCCCCGTTCTTTTTAAAAAAATCCAGGTTGGCGAGGTGCTCTCCAGGAGCCTCGGGGCAGACGCCTCGATCCGGATCAACATCCTCATCTATGAGCAGCACGCCCACCTTGTTACGTCATCTTCCCTTTTCTGGGATTTGAGCGGCATCACATTAAAGGCGAACCTTTCTGACATCAGCCTCAAAATCGGAACATTCAAATCCATGATCTCAGGGGGAATCCTGTTTGAGACACCCGCCGGAGGCGACCCTGCATCTCCCGATCGGGAGTTTCCTCTCTATCGAAATGCCCGGGAAGCACGCCATGCTGATGATGTGAAAATCACATTGATCATGCCTCCTCACCAGGGCGTCAACCCCGGTGCGGATATCACGTATCGCAACGTGACCATCGGAACGGTCATTGACGTGACACTCGATAAGGACATGCAATCACTGGTGGCCGTGGCCGGTATCTACAAAAAGGCCGCAAAGCTCCTGCGCAAAGGCACCTTTATCTGGGTTGTCACCCCTGAAATCGGTGTTTCAGGAGTCAAGAACGTGGACAGCATTCTCAAGGGGGCCTACCTGAAGCTTGTCCCGGGACAAGGTAAACCACATCGCACATTTGCAGTGTATGAAAATCCCCCGGTTCGCATGCAGGAGACCACAGGCCTTAACCTTGTCCTTGAAAGCGCAAGCCTGGGGTCCCTCAAGAAGAACCACCCCGTGTACTACAGGCAGGTCAAGGTCGGGCACGTCACCGGCTCAGAGTTATCCGCAGACCGAAAAAAAGTGTATGTTTACATCAACATCCACAAGCAATTTACCGACCTTATCAGTGAACACACCAAATTCTGGAATGTCAGCGGTCTGCGGATCAAAGGCGGACTGATGACCAAGATGAAGATCTCCTCTGAGTCCCTCGAAGCCATGGTTGCCGGAGGAATCGCCCTGGCGACCCCTGAAATGGAGATGATGGGAAAGAAAGTGAAAAAAGACCACCACTTTGTCCTGCACAAGGAGATGGATGAAAAGTGGCTGGAATGGCTTGAGTGGAACTCGGATATCGAGATCAACCTTGGCGAAAAGAAGTGAGAGAACAAAGACCTGCCTCCGGCGGCCAGGTGGGGGCACCTGGAAACCCTATGGCGAATGCGTGAAGGGTATCGTTATACGATCACGTTCAATGCATTCGCGTGGAGGGTGATATAAGGCAGCCCGTATTAAAAAGAACCAGTGTAACTAGTTTAAATTGTCGTCGGGCAGGGCTCTTCGGGCGCGCCGTGCTCCGTCGCGGCATTTACGCGATATCCGTCAACACTCAGCACTCGTTGGGTTTCGAGATCGTGGAAATGGTATCGAAAGCATCTATGAAGACAATGAAAGGGTCTATTTTCTCCACTACCACGGCGGCAAGATGACAACGAAGAGATAACCGCCACGTTCAACGACCATATGACCTCTACAAGAAAATCCCAGGGAGAAACCCAAATGACATCACGGAACATGGCCATGGGCGTGCTTTCAGCTTGCCTGTTGCTGGCGACGAGCGCCCCACGTGTACTCGCCTCGGAGTCAATCGTCCGGGTGGGGGGATACTCTTTCGGGTTGCCCGTGAGCTGGCCCCTCGTAAACGGGGGCAGAGCAAATCCCGGCGTCATTGCCCACCGATATTCTGCGGGGATAAAGATTGGTGAAATACTTGCTGCCACCTTGCATGGACCCATGGATAAAGAAGTTCAAGGGATGTTGGACTCTGCTGCCGGCAGCAAAGGGACCATCGACGTGCTGGATTATTCCCATTTCCAAACGGCAACATTCCTTCAAGGCAGAAAACTGACTCTTCTGATCAACGCCAGTGATCCCGATTACGGGGCCCCACTTCTATTTCACTCCATCTACCTGCCAAGGCGCGACGGCAGCACCACCACATTTAAACTGAGATGTGGGGCGTCTGGGGAAAAGCTTTTGGTTCCCGAATTCAACGCCATCCTGAGACAAGCAAAAGTCATGTAGACCAACCAACAACACTCCATGGAGACATGTGATGACGCTAACGGAAAAAGTGGACGACTTTGCGGAAGCTTTCGAGAACTGTGAATTGGACAAGGTCATGGCCTGGTTTGCACCTGATGCTGTCTACACCTCGTATGACGGAAAAAGATCTGAGGGTCTTTCTGCCATTCGAAAGGAGTTTTCCAGGCTCTTCAGCGGAACGTATGGCCGGCTTATCTTTCACCACGGCCAGACCATTGTTGACGAAGATGAGAAGAAGGTCGTCTATACCTGGTCCTGCGAACACGATCTGACCCAAGGGTGCAGCCCTCTTCTCAAACCCATACGTTTCTTCACCAGCACCAACAAACGCTGGGAAGGCCTCGACATCTTCCTGTTTGATGAAAACGGTGAGCGCATCATCGAGAAACAGGTCTACTGTCGCTCCGTGCTCCCCAAAATCAAATAATTTTAAGGGCAGTTCATCCGCTCAAGACCGTTTTGCTCTGCCCCAGGGCACATACCGCCCCCGCTCACTGCATAACGGCCCATTCCTCATGACATCCCTACACAGGAAAACAGGCGCGAAATTTATGGGGATGACAGGAGTATTATTTGATTTTGCAGGCACAACAAAGTAATATCCGTTGATCATCGGATACCTTAAGATTGCATTGTTCACAAAAAACAAGCCGATACCAAAAAAGCCATTTTTGCCTGTGTTTCAGTGCGGTCAAGGCTCAAGGCACCAGCAACAAGGTAACCGCTGGCATGTTTCGCTGAAAATAAATACACCCATGGTGGCACCATGCATCTGCACCTGGCACGCGGATCATTGAACATTCGAACCGGATCCCTGCTTTCAAGATGATTTTCGCCTTATGTACCGTTGCCACCCTTGCAAACAAAGGCACTGTTTTTTTTTCAATACCCATTGCGCAGAGCCTTTGATGAATCGCTCCCAACGGTACCAACAATGCTCGCCATTATTTTGGTGGCATTTACTTAACCCGAATATTTCACAAGTTGAGGCGCATGAGTTTACCACACACTGCCCACAAAAAACTCGTCATAGTGACCCTTGCCGTCACCCTTGCATTGGCCCTTTCATCCTGCGCCACCAAGCGCCCCATGTGGGCCGTAACAATCTCCCCTACCCCTGAAGCAGTTCAGGCTGCCATGGAGCAGAATGCGTACTACCCTTACCGGGGAGATATCAATCCGGTTCACCTGCCCCAGTTCGAACCCCCCACGAGGCTTCGCCCCTGCTGCGTCTTCGGCATGGATGTAAAAATCAGCATGAAGCGCATTCCGATTCCGATCTATCAGGTTGTCAACGTCATCGGCAAAAAGGGGCTCGGACCGCACACGTATGATTCCGGTTTTTTCGGTGGGTACGGCACGGACAAAAAGATCGGGACCAATGAGAACAACGGGGTCATCTATACCTGCAAAGGAGGCTTCATAGACACGGCCCATGTGCGGGATTACTCGGACCTGACAATCTACCTCTTTTTTGAATTCTACAAACACCTGGGCACCGCCTTCGATGTGGAACTGAAGGGCGAGCTCGGCCCACGGGTCATTTTGGTGGATCCCGTTGAGGTTAAGGGGGGGAAATTTGAACGGGCACGTGTTGCTGCAGTGATGGCATCCTGGACAGCGTATCAGCTCTCCCTGTGGCATGAAATTGCCCAATGGCACGGCTACAGCGAATTTTCCATGTTTTCCGAGGAACCGTCGGCCTACTCCGTGGAAGACGCGTATTCCAACCTTCTCGGGATATCCATTGCCAATGGCCTTATCTACAGTGCCCTGGTCTTTAACGACAACCAGTACGCCCGAAACTTCGACACCTGGTTTCAGGCAACACTGAAAACCTTAGGAGCGGTCTCAGAAAAAGAGAGCCGGAGGTACATGCGTCACGTTGACGGGTTCTGGTGGGATTCAACACAAAGGCTTCCGGAAAAATTCATTGTCCTGAAACGGAACTACAACATGGGCCATGTTCAAACGCCTTTCCTTGTGCCGGACAGCCTCAAGGCGACTTTTGACATTCCCGCTCCCTGCCCTGCCGGTTCCCCCCCCGCAACCCTCACACTCGAACACACCATCTACGAGAGGCCCATATCAGACTGGGTCCACATCCAACTCTTTGTTGGTGAATCCTACAGAGAGACATTTGCACCGGGAACAGCTTTCAACACCTGGCCGGATGCCATCACACCCGATGAGTTCCAGGCCATTGCCGACGCGGACGAGCTGGAAGACATCCTCAGCCTGAAGAAACGAAACAGTGCCACCGGTGAAAACGAAAAAAAGGCGACGCCATGACTTTCTGCCTGCCCCCAGAGCGACACCTGTTGCGTTCCTGCATTTGCTTCACGTGCGCCATTGCCCTGTTGTTTATGCTTATAAAGGCTCATCCGGCCTGCGCTTCGGAGACAAACGGGGCCATAAAAAACTGGATGGATGGTTTCCTTGAATCCATGGGCTCCGGGGATGAGTTTGACCCGGAAAAACTCATCGACTTTGGATTCCTGCCGGGACCGTTCTACACCCCCGAAATGAAGCTTGGCCTCGGCCTTGCCGCCATCGGGTTGTATTCGACCAACAGAGAGGACGAGCAGGAGAGAATTTCCACCCTCTCCATCAGCGGGTTTGCCAGTGTCACCAAGGCCATCGGGCTGAACATGGTCAACCAGACCTTTTTTGCAAGGGATCAGGTCCGGCTCTTTGTCGACGGCACCATTTTTGACGCTCCGGAAAAGTACTGGGGCATCGGCTATGACCAGAACTCGGAGGATGACAACCGCGAAGACTACACCAACATCACCTACCAGATCTCCCCAAGGGTCTACTACCGGCTCTTTAATGCTCTCCATGTGGGCACCGGATGGGATTACATCGATACCAGCGCCAAAGACACCGAGGCAGGCGGACTCTTTTTTCAAGACAACCCCCATGGCACCAATGTGCAAAGCAGCGGGTACAGCCTGCATATCATGAGCGACACCCGGGACTTCATTCCCAACCCTTACGAGGGGCATTTCCTGAACCTCGACTTTTACGACTACAAGCCCTCACTCGGTTCGGATGCGGACTACTCCGTCACCGAATTTACCGGCAACAAATACTGGGCCACCCAGGATAACAACATCCTTGCCTTTCAGGTGTACATGAGAAGCGCCGACGATGATGTGCCCTGGAACAGGCTCTCAAAAATCGGTGGTGCCTCCCAGATGAGAGGGTACTGGGAAGGCCGTTACCGTGACAAGAAAATGATCACCACCCAGCTTGAGTACCGCCGCAAGCTTCACTGGCGACACGGCGTGGTCGCCTGGATCGGTGCCGGGGCCATCGCCCCCACCTTGCGGGATTTCGATTCCGACCAGATTCTTCCCAACGCCGGAATCGGCTACCGACTGGCGTTCAAGTATCGCTCCAACGTCAGGCTCGACCTTGGGTTCGGTAAAAATGAGATCGGTTTTTATTTTAATGTGAATGAAGCCTTTTAACGACTGGACTGGTTATGATTTCTGAGAAAAGACACCTGAGATATCGACTGTTAACAACAATTATGGTGCTTGTTTTGTTGGTTCCGACCACGGCATTCGCCCTGCTGGACATGGACACGCCGGACAGTGACATCGGTTCCCTGAAAGAGGGCACCCGATTCCTGGGCATGAGTGTCTCCTTGAAATCAGCCGAATCGGAGAACCCCAGCTCCATCTTCCAAACCATTGAGTCCACGGAGCAGCAGACCCACAAAATCAATGCGTTCGGTGGCTACTTTCTCCGGGACAAATGGGCCGTGGGCGGAAGCCTGGATTACAGTTTTTCAGAAAAAAGCAGTGGCTTTACAGGCGACAGCGACAAGTCACAAGTGGAGACCGTCAGCCGATCCACCTCCATGGGTGTGTTCATGCGAAACTATCTGCCCATTGACTCATCAGGTCGATTCTCCCTGTTTGTGGAGTCAAGCCTGGATGTCGGGTATGGCAAAGAGATCGTCCAGACGACCCTTGAAAATGATATCGATCGAAAGATCACCAGATCCTATCTGGTCGACCTCGGTGTCACCCCGGGTATCATGGCGTTTATTGATAAGGGGTTTTCTGTGGAAGCCAGTGTCAACATCATGGGCCTCACCTCAAAATGGGGAGAGTACTCTTTCAACGAAGGTGAGCGAACCGGCAACTCATCCTCCGTCGAGCTCGATTTTACTGTCAAACTCCTCACCCTGTTTATCGGGGTGACGTATTATTTCTAAGGTATGACTATGAATATACGACTTCGCCGCTTCTATAGAACAACCCTTTTGATCGCAGTACTCACCCTGTTCTGTTCCTGCACGGACAACGATTACTTCGGTAACGCCCCATGGAACGAGATCCAGGAGTTCAATGTTACCGGCCAATCCGGAAGCACGGCCATCGATACGGAGGCCAACACAGTGACCCTCTCTGTGGGCAATGGCGTGGACAGAACCGACCTTGTGCCGTCTGTCTTTGAAATTTCAAACTTTGCCAAGGTAACTCCGGGAAAAAATGAGGCCCGCGATTTCTCCGATCCGGTGGAGTATGTGGTGCGGGCTGAAAACGGCTCCGAACGGACCTGGACCGTCACCATCGGGGAAATCGGCGAAAACCCGCAGTTGCAGAACTCTGATTTTGACCTGTGGTATGAGGCCTCAGCAGGAATTATATCTCCGATCATCTACGAAGAACCCGGAGAGAGCGAGGCCAACACAATTTGGGCCAGCGCAAACTATGGACTGACAAATTATGGGTCCCAGCCGAACACAACCCCCATTGACCTGGAAGAAGCCAACTATGCCGCAAAACTGGTGACTGTCGCAGCCCCTGCGATTGTTCCCATTGCTGCGGCCACCCTGTTTACAGGGGAGTTCAATTTAAACATTATAAACCCCGGTGCGTCTGCGGTGTTCGGAACCCCCTTTTCGAGCAGGCCGTCCGGATTCCGCATGAACTATGCCTATGTACCCGGCACAGCCCTTGTGGAGGGAGAAAAAGACAAGTGCGACGTTTACGTGCTGTTGGAAAAACGCGATGGTGATTCCGTGGCCCGCATTGCCACCGGATGGTTCAGAAGCAACACCGACACCGGGACCGAGAACTGGACCCCCCTTGAGGTGACACTGAAATACGGGGAGCTCTCCCCATCGGACCCCTGGTATGACTACGCAAACATCAAAGCGGGCCAGAGCTGGGCCGACCCCGATGAAATTCCCACCCACATCTCTGTGGTCTTCTCATCCAGTGCCCTGGGCGATGAATACAAAGGAGCCATCGGGAGCACCCTTGCCGTGGATGATTTTGAGTTGCTCTATGATTGATGAAACGAGCGATGCCTCCGGCGGCAAGGTGTGCCACCTTGAAAGCAGGTTGCGGATGCGCTTTGCCCCTCGTTCCTCGGGTCAAATCACATCC
>Ga0193953_1001533_pt1 | contig 10527 bp, 3 predicted proteins | sample BB_4_MG_FD_140325 | JGI IMG/M metagenome (GOLD analysis project Ga0193953, IMG submission 140325) | Microbial mat bacterial communities from the Broadkill River, Lewes, Delaware, United States - BB_4_MG | ecosystem: Environmental > Aquatic > Freshwater > River > Microbial mats | place: USA... | reverse complement strand
CCTCTAAATACCCCTAATCCATCAGATATTAAATCGATCACTGTCCTTAAGGATGCAGCTTCCGCTTCTCTTTATGGTTCACGTGGTGCAAATGGTGTTATTGTGATTACCACCAAAAAAGGGAAAAAATCGGATAAAACACAGTATAGCGTAGATATGCAAATGGGTGTATCTCATATTTTCAATGCCAGTAAACCGGACTTGGTAAACAAGGATGAGTTTATGGAACTCTGGCTGGAAGGGGAAATGCACTATCAAATAGCCAGAGAAGTCGATCGAGAAGACTTCTATTCTGAAATTAAAAATCTATATGCCGATAAAGAAAACTATGAGATAGATGGAATGAATTTCCAAGAATGGCAGAACGATGCCAAAAAGGAATTTAATGGGCATTTTTATTGGTACGATGCAGAAGGCAACAAAGTAGGTGATTTCTTTAATGCCGATGGCACACCCGGAGCTGACTACGACAAATTACCGGATAATAATTGGTACGATGAAATATCACAGGCTGCGCCATTTCAAAAAATGAACATCTCGGCGCATGGTGGCAGTAACTCCATTAATTACTACACATCACTTGAGTATTTTAATCAAGAAGGTGTGCTTTTATCCAGTGGGCTTGAGCGATACTCATTATTAATGAAGCTTTCATCTGAAGATAAAAATCAGTTTATCAATTGGGGATTAAGAAATATGGTTTCATACACCGATCAGGAAGGCCCCCGATCTGATGCCTATGGCTATGCCATGCCTCACTATACGGCACTTGCCATTGCGCCGGTATCACCAGTATACCTTGAAGATGGATCCTATAACCTTAAATTACCTAAAAATGTAAACAGTAATCAGAATCCTGTAGCTATTTCTGATCTAAATGAATACCGTCGTCCTCAGACAAAAGTTATATCCTCTGCCTGGCTCCAGTTTAATCTGACCGACTGGCTTTATTTAAAGAGTGACTTTAGCCTGGATTACACCCATGCACGAAGAAGAGAATACAAGGACAAAGACATTGGTGATGGTCTGAAAAGTAATGGATCGTTATATGAACGAGATGCCAGACGCTCCAGAGTAGGTAACAAAAACATCCTGTACTTCAACAAAACGCTGAACGACGTACATAAAATTAGCATTTTTGGAGGTACTGAAGTAGAAAATCGTACTTACAAATACATTACGGCTGAAGGTATTAACTTTTTATCGGATGATACTCCCTACTTGAGTGCTGCAGCAGTCCCAAGTGATGTATCCGGATCAGGTACGGATTATGGAATGTTTTCATGGTTAACAGAGGTTAATTATTCATTTAATGACAAATACTACCTCTCTGCCAATTTCCGTAGCGATCAATCCTCTCGATTCTCTAAAGAAAACAGGACCGGTAATTTCTGGGCCACTTCAGCGGCATGGCGAATTTCGGAAGAGCCATTTATGAAAGCTTTGGCATTTATCGATAACATGAAGATTAAAGCCAGTTTTGGTATTAATGGCACCTTACCGTCTGACTACTATGGTTATCAATCGCTTTATTCACTTGGTGGTAATTACAATGGACAACCAGGAGGAAAACCCTCTTTTGTGGCCAATCCGGACTTAACATGGGAGGAAAATGAAATCTTCAATATCGGATTAGACATGCGTTTACTTAACCGTATATCATTAGGTATTGAGTATTATAACCGAAAAACGAAAAACCTCTTACAAGATTTACCTGTCACATCAGCATCCGGTTTTACATCAATGTTGGTGAACACCAGTGCCGGATTAAAAAACCAGGGGCTCGAAATAGATTTGAATGTGGACTTAATTCGTAATTCAACCATCAACTGGGATATGAACCTAAATGTAGCAACGCTAAAAAATGAATTTTTTGGATTGCAAAGCGATGATTTAGGTAACCAAATCAAACGAAATGGTGAAAGCTATTATACCTGGTACTTACGCGAGTGGGCTGGTATTGATCCTGAAACAGGTGAACAACAATGGTATTATACAGATGAAAATGGTGAGAATAGCATTACTAAAGTGTATGATGAAGCAGAGCGAAGAATTGTTGGGAAAGCACTTCCTGATGTAACGGGAGGTATTTCAAGTATGGTTTCCTGGAAAGGTATTGACTTTAGCTTCTTGTTCACCTATGGGCTCGGTCACCAGGTATTGGACTACACTGGACGTACGAATACCAAAAATGATGGCTACCGCGACTACCGTGGCATAGAGCGTTCCCAGCTGGATCGTTGGACGCCGGATAACCCAACAGGTACCAACCCGCTACGTGTGAATACAAGCCGTATTAATTCCAGGTGGACTTCAACACGTTACTTACACGACGGTGACTACCTAAAGCTTAAAAATATTAAACTTCAATACGCGATACCTAAGACCCTAACAGATCGACTTAAACTAAGCTCTATCAATGTATTTGCCCAAGCTGAAAACTTATTTGTCTTAACTGAATTGGATGGGTTTGACCCGGAGATTTCATTGAGTGGCTACCGGACACCGGACCAGTATCCAACCGCCACTACTTACACAATGGGTATAAAAGTTAACTTCTAAATTCTTGTAAACGATGAAAAATATTTTAATCATACTTACATTCACACTTTGCCTGTTTTCAGGATGTGATGATGTTCTTGATCAAACACCGATCACTTCCATACCTGAAGAGGAGATGTTCAGTAATATAGAAGGCATGCAAGGGGCTTTGGTTGGTGTATACAATTCCATGTCCAGCTCTGATTATTATGGTCGCCTGATGTATGCTTATGAAGGATCAAAAGGACCGGATTTTTCAGTAGATGATACCGGTAACCGCTTCGAAAAAGAAAATGGCTATGGAGAGACTTCTTCATCATCGGGTTATGCATCCGATGCCTGGAATCACTTATACGAAACCATTCATCAGTGCAACAGCCTATTATATTACATCGATAAAACAACCATTGAAGGAGAAGACGAAGAATTAGCACGAATTAAAGGTGAAGTATTAGCCTTGCGCGGACTCACCTACTTTGATCTCATGCGATTATTTGCCTATCCTCCTATCTACTCGTGCACTGATGGAGCATTATATCAGGATAAATACAAATATGGGGTACCTCTCATCACATCTCTTGAACAAGCAAAAGATGTATTAGCAAATCCAATTGGCAGAGATCTGGCGGATGACTGTTATGATCATATTATTACTGATTTCACCAGTGCTGCTACTTTGCTTGAAGGCATTGAACCTGTCAATGGTAATATCTCTTTTCAGGCCGTTAAAGCATTATTAACACGTGCCTACCTTTACCGTAATGACTGGGCCAATGTCATCACTCATGGTGAAGAAGCCATTGCTGCCGGCGGTAGCATGCTGCCTTACAGCTCTTACAAAACGGAGTATTACAAAACGTTTAGTGTGGAGAACATCTGGGAACTGGCCTATATCACCACCGACCATTTAAGCACCAATTCATTAAATTACCTGGTTCGGTACCCCACCATCAACTCTCCCGGTGCACCTGATGATGGTGATATTGCAGCGGAAACAGGCTATGCCGGGTATAGAGGTAATAAATACCTGCGAGCAGTATTAAGAGCTGAAAAAGATGGATATGGTGAATATCGAGATGTACGTAGCTATTTGATTTGTGACAATGATCCGGGATCAAACACAGGTATTCGTAAATATGTTGGGACAGAAGCCCATTATTTGCATAACATTACCATGGTACGCCTGCCAGAAATCTATTTATCAGTAGCTGAAGCTTACGCCGAGGAAGATAACCTTCCTAAAGCGGAAGCGTTTTTCAACGTTGTATTTGAAGCCAGACTGGATTCTTCGTACGCTGCCACCGATAAAGACCAAACTATCACTGATATTCTAACGGATCGCAGAAAAGAGCTGGTTTTGGAAGGTCATAACTATTGGGATCATTTTAGAAAAGCCATTCCTTTTGATCGTGAAAGAAAAGGTAACGTCTCATCTGACAATGATTATATTGACTTTACATTACCCCAGGTAGTATACCCCATTCCACAACGAGAAATGGAAGCTAACCCAACCATCCGGGAACAACAAAACCCAGGTTACCTGCCTTTCTTAACTGATTAAGATTGCTCCATAATGGAAGTAAGCCTGGTGACTAGGCTTACTTCCGTTATTCCACTATTGAAAGCCTTAAAAATCTCATCTTACCGAAAGATTCAAATGAATATTTGCTTTTCTACACAAATATTAGGACGACTATAGGTTTTAGTTAATGAAGGAGGGGATGTCTATCAATGTGGGCATCCCTTTTTTATGCTACCCATATCCTATTCCATTATCTCTAAAGCCAGGTTATTGGACATCTATGTCTCAAACTTATTCACCCTTTTCGCCAAACCATTATGAACAAACAAACCCTAACTATCAAATTACCAGCCATTGTATCTTTCATTATTATTTTAATGGCTACTGCCCCTCTAATAGCGCAAAAAAAGAAATCCTATCTCTCCTTTGAAGAAAATGGATCACTTAAAACCAATATATCCGGTAACAATATTAAAGCCAGCATCACCCATTCAGCAGCTACTAATACTGAGTTATCGGTTCAAATTCCAGGTGCTATACTTCATTCCATTCCGTTTCAAAGTGATACACTGCATCGGCTGTACATCGAAGGACTAACCCCGTTTGGCGAAGATGGTGCACCGGAATTACCCGCTAAAAACATCATTGTTAATATCGAGCAGGGTAGCCAACCTACTCTCGAAATCATTGCCATTGATACGATCACACTGGATCACATCAACGTCATCCCCAATATTGATCCGGAAGCCAACCTAATGGATAAACTTCCGGCTATTTATCCCAACGCTCATTACACCAAAAATGCCTTTTATCCAAAAAAATGGATTGAAGTAATAGATGTGCAAACCCTAAAAAACCAATCCATCGCCATTGTCCAAATCCATCCCATTCGATTCAACCCTGTCACCAAACAGATAAAGGTCGCCCGCCATCTTTCATTTAAAATGCATCAATCAATTTTGAAAAAAAGGAATGTCAAGACGAACTCAAACCAAGTACCATCCTATTTAATTCTTGCACCAGAGGGTTTCCAGGAAGCTGCTCATAAGTTTTCTACCTGGAAAAATAAAACCGGCTACCATTCCACCGTTCAATTAAAAGAAAAATGGACGCCGCAATTAATAAAAGCAGCCGTTAAAAAGACCTATCAGGAAAATCAAAATTCACTCGACTATTTACTGCTAATAGGTGACCATGAAATCATGCCTGCCGAGGAAAAATATCGCGAAGAAGAAGACGAGATGAAATTGTACGTGACCGACCTGTATTACACTTGTATGGATGGAGAGGACGATTACCTGCCCGATATGGCCTATGGCCGACTTCCCGTTTCCTCGTTGACCGAAGCGACTCAAATGGTGAATAAAATGATCGATTTTTCGATAAACCCACCCATTTCAGACGACTATTACCAAACCATTATCGGTTGTGCCCAGTTTCAAGATGAGAAGGATGGTATAATAGACGGCTACGCGGATCGTCGATTTATTCAGACCAGTGAAGATGTGGGCCATTATTTAAAAGATAAAGGATACATCTACAAGCGACTTTACTATGCAAAGGATGACGTAACACCTGAATATTATAACGACGGAAAATACTCATCTGGTGGGGCCATCCCCGTTGAATTATTACGAAAAAACGGATTTAAATGGGATGCGGATGCCCCCCAAATTATTGAATCCATCAATGCCGGTTCCTTTTTCACTTTTCACCGCGATCATGGCAAAAAATCCGGATTGGGTTGGTCCCATCCCGAATATACGACTGAAGACGTGGCCATGCTGAATAATGCAACAACTCCTACTTTCCTGTATAGTATCAATTGTCATTCCGGCAAATTTAACATTCCCGAATCCTTTGCCGAAGCCATGCTACTGCATCCCATGGGTGGAGCCATTGCTGCCTTTTGCGCCTCCAATACCAGCTTCAGTGGATATAATGATGCCATGTTTGTAGCCATGGTCGATGCCATTTGGAATGAACCAGGTATTGTCCCTGAATTGGGCCCTGACAACCACACAACTTTAAAAGAACACGAATCCATCACAAAATTGGGCGATATCCTCAACTACGGAAAACTAAGAATGCTGGAACAATGGTCGGGTTCTATGGATACGCACCAGCACATTTTCGAATTATTCCATCTCTTGGGTGATCCCTCCATGCACATGCCCACGCATCAACCTGTTCAGATAAATGTCACCACACCCAATTGGTTTTCCACAAGCGATACCGAATTAGATATTCAGTCTTCCAATTGCTCCAATGGCTATGTGACGATTTCTGACCAACAGAACCAAATCCTGTTTACTGGTTCGATGAATAACGGAAGCATTATCGCTCCAATTGCCAATATGAAGTGTGACTCCCTCGAATTAGTCATCTCTCAGAAAGGCTACACTCCATTCATTACAACCATTCGGCAAAGCAAACCCCTCTTAAGCTATCCACAAATGGTAAACCTTTCAACGATTGATCAGACCTCCTTTCCATATACCCATACCATTAAACTAGCCAATGTTGGAAAGGGACTATTAACCATTGACTCCATTTCATGTTCCAACTCAAATATCTCAACCAATAAAACCCAAAATATAAGGCTTGAAGAAAATACATCAGCCATACTTGACCTGCATATCACGGAAGCCATTTCCGGAAATCATCTGGACACCCTATTTATTCACATCAAAAATTCCAGGCAGCAAATACCCATTCACTACAAAACGTGTAAGCTAATTTCGGCCTCAGAAATCAATGGCTACTGGTCAAAAAACAACTCGCCATATGTCATCAACGCCCATACACAAATAAAACCAGGTGCTGAACTCATCATCGAAGCAGGAACGAAAATCATCTTTAAGCCAGAAGCACAACTAACTATACAAGGCAATATGCAAGCCTTGGGAACAGAGAATAGCCCAATTGTTTTCACAAGCGAACCGGACAATACATGCATGGGTATCCAGTTGTTTGATGGAGCAGAACATACCAGCATTTTTAAACATTGCCATTTCATAAATAACATCGCCCAGGATGAAAACAGCGTTGTTCACATCCAAAACTATGACAATGTCACATTTGATAACTGCCAATTTTTAAATAATACTTCCCGGAACGGAGGAGCTGTATATGTAACAGAAAGCCAAGCTGCCTTTAACAACTGCCGCTTTGACAATAATACAGCCAGTTTTGGAGGCGCACTCTACCTGCTGGAAGCTGATGTGACAATCAGCAACACCTATTTCACAAACAATAAGAGCACATTATACAATGGATCTGGCGGCGCCATCTATTGCAAAACCTCCAATCCCATTATTGAAGGTTCAGTATTTTATAATAACTATGCAGCATTTGCAGGTGCTGTATACATGCGCGATAACTCAAAAGGCTTATTGGTAAATAATACATTCACATCTAACTTATCAAACTACGGTGCAGGTATACGGTTCAAAGCAGAAGCAAGCACAGAAGTTTACAACTCCATCTTTTGGAACAATGAAGCCTTTACGAATGGCAAAGAAATTTATACTTATGAAGATTGTGAGCCTTCCTTCACAAATTGCATTATCAAGGGGGGAAAAGAAAAAATAAAAGTATACAAAGACTACCTGTTCAATGGTCAGCTCACCGATTGCTTCGAAAACGATCCCTTGTTCAGAGATCCCATAAATAATGACTTCAGAATTTCGCCAAACTCACCTGCAAAGGATAAGGGAATGAAGCAGATAAAAAAATTTCAATTCAACACCTCAGATATACAAATGGGTGAACGCATTCGCTACGAAACCATAGATATAGGTGCTTATGAGTTCCAAAACTATGCTCCACATCAAATCAATATTAGTTGTGACAGTATTTTGAAAAGCCTTGAAAAAGATCGATTCCTGGGAACTCTTACTTCAACAGATCGGGATTTAGAAGATCAACATACCTATACGCTTATGGGGGCGGATGCGGAAAGATATCTAAGAGTATCCAATGATAGTGTCTATACCCAAGCCTCGCTCCAATCACTATCAGCGGATTCGATCATATTTATGGTAAAAACAACAGATAGCGGTTTTGAGAAGCTCGCCTATCAAAAAAGAATGGCTTTAAAACTTAGTGACCAAAAATTGGGACTCACCAAATCACTTTCACCTATTCGAACCACCCACTACCCCAAAGATACCTTAATCAACCTCTCCGAATATTTTATCACCACACAGAAACAAGCTGATTTACAATTTCAAATTGGAGATCCTTCAAATAGCTTAATAGCAAATGCTTATTTGCAGGCCAATCGTTTAAACTTACGGTATAAAGAAATAGGACGTACCTATTTACCCTTGTCTGTCACCCACAATGAAGAGATTCACAACCTGCAAATTGCCATTGAAGTCTGGGGACCCAACGCAGTTAATGAGTTGACTCAAAAACCAATAACACTATTTCCAAACCCCTGTCAGGACCAACTATTTTTAGAATCCCATATACACGACATACAAGGCCAAATTCAAATAGAGATATATGATATCAACGGAACCTTGCTCCTGTCACAAGTCAAATCCGGGCGAACTCCAATTAATGTATCACAACTAAGCAGCGCCATCTACGTTCTCCAAATTACCACAGTAACCAATAAGGTCGTTCGGCAACTATTCATCAAAGAAAAATAAGCAGTTAGTTTCCTCTATACCGTCTCAGTTTACTTCAAAAACAGTAGACTGAGACATCAACTCCAATCAACGGTACGGCGCTTTGCTCCCTAAAATGAAGAATAAACCACCAACCATTAAACACCTAACAACATTCATTCCCACAGGCATTGTCCATTTTCATAGGCCAACTACCCATTCGTTTATCCATGCAACAAAACTATCATGATGCAACAATTATCTTTCAATTGTACAATAAACTGCAACCATTGTAATAAGTCCCCAGTTACCTTTTACCTGAACTTTACAGTAGATTTTAAGTAGGGAATTTGCTCCACTAAACGAAAGCTTAATCGGCGAATGATTATTAAGAAGTTACACAGCTGAACATCTAAGGCAACAGGATGTGAGAATAAAGAGTACTAACCATGGAGCATACCCCAATGAAATCAGTGTTTAATGAACTTAATCCTGACGAAATGGGACAGTATTAGTAATAACTTAAAACTACCAGTCATGAAAAAGTTATTGTTAATAATTATGGTCGGATTCCTTTCCCTGAGTTTATATGCTCAAAAGGAACTAAAAGAAACAAAGGTGCAACCACCCCATTTTAGGGGAGTAATAATTGAAAAGGAAAAACCTGTTGTAGAGAAATCACCAATTTGTCGTTACATCGAAAAAGAATTGGTATATCCACAAGAAGTAAAAGACTTCTTCCCGGAAGGTGTCGTAGTAGTCCAGTTTACAGTGAATACTGATGCTTCTGTTTCTGATTTCGTAGTGACAAACTCTGTAGCCTATGAGTTGGATAACTCGGTTATTGATTGTTTAAAAGGTACCAATGGCATGTGGATACCTGGTAAAGTAAATGGCAATTATGCCGCCATGGAGAAAAAGGTGTATGTGAAATTTGATATCCTCGACACCCCATCACTTACTGAACTTGCCTTAAGTTCATACAATACAGCGGTTAAACGGTATCAAAAGGGTACCAAAATCCAGGAAAATATAAATCTAGCTGAAAACAAAAGAATTAAAAAGTCAGAACGTCGCTTTAACAGATCTTTAAACCATTTAGATCTGGCTACCACTTATAAACCCAATGATCCTTCCATTTTGTTCTGGCAAGCCAGAAACTACAATCAATTAGGCGATATTTCCAAAATGAATGAAAAGCTGGAACAATATCTGGAAATTATAAATGCGCAAATGGCCATGGAAGAATTTAAAGATGGATACGACCTTGCAGTGATCATTCACTGAGTTGATTAGTTGTTATCCACAGAGGCGAGTTACATCCTCTTCTGTGGATGATTACATCAACTATTGAAAAAATCGCGGCACTCCCTCTTTTGCTTATAAATTTGGCAATAGCTAAAGTCTTCAGCAGAATAACCTTAGAAAGTACCAAACAAAAACGTTATCGTTATACAATGGTAATATCATAACTTTTAATTCACGATGGCGTGCCCCTTCGCCCCAGGCTCAGCGCCGGGCTTTCCACTCCTACTCCTCGCCTGAAAATTGTCCATAACCGGACTATCTCCCATCGCTGCGGGGTATCCGCTGCAATCCCTGCCCAAATCATTGACTTTCGAAGCCTTCATGGGGCTGTTAAATAGAAAAAAATAAATGCACGGGCGGTTGATCTGCAGCAAGATGACGACTTGGAAAGTGTATAAACGCAAAAAATCCGACACTCTTAACGAATATCGGATTTTCTTTAAAAAAGGCGGCGACCTACTCTCCCACTTCTACGCAGTACCATCGGCGCTGACAGGCTTAACTTCTCTGTTCGGAATGGGAAGAGGTGGAGCCCTG
>Ga0193953_1001530_pt1 | contig 10546 bp, 9 predicted proteins | sample BB_4_MG_FD_140325 | JGI IMG/M metagenome (GOLD analysis project Ga0193953, IMG submission 140325) | Microbial mat bacterial communities from the Broadkill River, Lewes, Delaware, United States - BB_4_MG | ecosystem: Environmental > Aquatic > Freshwater > River > Microbial mats | place: USA... | reverse complement strand
TCGCATTCGCTGACGGGCAGCGCCCGTGGGGCTTTCCACCTGCGGTTTTTTATCTGTCCTCCCCGGTTGCCAGATAGGCGAAGACAGGTGTGCTGCATTGTTCTGAAATGGCATATCACCAGTGGGACGACCGGCTGACCGGGGAGCCATGTGTGCGTTGTTTAATCGTTTGATAAATAATTTGACCGTAGACTTTTACCGGACTAACTCCAGCGGCGAGGTAAGCCACCTCAACAGCGGGGAGCCATCGAGCTTTATCCTCCCACCGTCGGTCGTGAAAACAAACAGGGCTCGTGCATGTCTTTGAAATTATACGAAGAGTGTAAAGCAGCAGGGTGGGTGTATTCGGCATTTAAATTCGGGGCGCCCACCCATAGCTCATAGCATGGGAAGAGCGCGAAGCGTGCCCATCAATTGGTCTTCTATGGAGCAGTGATAGCAGAGACGGAATGGGAGTGGTGCGGCCATATGACGCCGTCACCATCATCAACCTGCTATTTTTCGGGGTGTTTGCTCTTGAGGGCGTTGGCGGTGAAGGAGTCTTCGGTTTTGAGGATTTTCGAGCCCCGGGTGATTTTGCAGAGGCTGATTTTGTGGCGTTTGGCGATGCTTCGCTGGGTCTGGCCCTGATGGAGTTCCACCATAAGTTGCCAGCGCATGGCCACGTCGGCACGCTCTTTGGGCGTGAGGATTTCATCGAGAAAAAGCCGCAGCTTTTCCGGGTCGGTGGTTTCCGCAAGTACACTTAAAAATTCGTTGTAGGCCTCTTTCACTATGCAACTCCATTGGGTAAAGGTGACTCTTGAAGATTGAGTTATACCACAGTCCGAATGTTTCTGTAAGAAGATACATGAGAAGGGGCCGGGGCTGATGAAAGGTGGGGGAACGTTGTGAGTGAAACCTTTCTGATCACCGGGGTTCGAGGAGAACAGAAAGGGGGCTGTGCCTCAATGAATCAAATAACGAGCATCGTATCAGAGCCTGAAAGTGAGTCGAACCTGGGGTCCAGGGGCACAGCCCCTGGCCGCCGGAGGCAGGACGTTTATTTATACTCGTGGGTACCGAGGATGACGGGAATACCCGTTTTCTCCTCGATGTATTTCGCTTTCTCTTCCGGGGTGGAGTAGGGGCAGTCGGGCTTGGCGCCGGCCATGCAGCTGCTCAGGTAGATGGCATCGGGCTTGATTTCAGAGAGCTTGATGGTCATGCCGACGTTGGGGGCTGCGGCGCGTCCGGGGCACTCACATTTTACAAAACCGACCACATGGGTGGGCTCTTCAAATTTGCCGTCACCGAGGCCTGCCGCCTTGAGACATCGCCACTCTCCGGGGCACCCGTAGCCCGCATCCATATACGATCCGCATCCAACGACAATCGCCTTTTTCATGGTTTACTCCTGTGTAAGGTTAGAGTTATTGATGCGAATCATAGGCCAGCAGATTAGGGGTGTCAAGTTCCCGGACCGGCAGGCCCGGAAGGTGGTGTCAAAGGCGTTGCCTGGCGAGGAGAGCTTCCAGGTAATGGGACTTGATCTGGCGGTTGGCGAAGAGTTGCTTGACGGGCGGAAGCTTCAGAATGACGCCCAGAAGGGCAGCCAGTGCCCGGTGACTGAAGAGGACGCGGTTATCGAAAATGAGGTGCTGGAGTTTGTCCCGCTCAATGGCCATGACAACCGTTCTGTGCATGGCATCCCGAGGGGTGATAACCCTTGAAGGGCGCGATTTGAGGCTGAGGGATTCCATGGTACATGTTCTGACGCACACCCCGCATCCCAGGCAGAGCTCTTCATTGAGGCGTGCCACTTTTTTCCTTTGGTCCGTGGGATCGTTGGCCGTCACCAGAGTCATGGCTGCAACGGGGCAGGCCGTTGCGCACTTGCCACAGCCGGTACATGTCGACTCATCAAGTTCGGGGAGAAAGGCGGTGGTGTGGACGGGGGTTAACATGGCAAAGCGGCGGGCTGCGATCATGGCTTCGCAGCAGCACCCACAGCAGTTGCATATAAAGTTGACACGTTGGCGGACATTCTCACCGAATTGGACCAGATTGTGCCCGTAGGCGCTTTCCAACAGGTCGAGGCACTCTTTCGTATCCACAGAGCGGGCGTGCCCGTGTTTGATGAGGGAGGCGGCGGTGGTGTTGAAGGTCATGCATATGTTTTTGGGGGCGTCACAGTCCCTGCCTACGTGCTGCATTTTGTGACGGCAGTAGCACACCCCCACCCCGATATGGTCGGCGGTTTTAATAACCTCCGTGGCCCGTTCGTAATCCAGGACATGCAGGGCATTTTCCGGTGACAGAGACCGTTCCTGGACGAAAACCCTCCCCAGTTGGGTCTCGCCCCGTGTAAAGAGCTCCCGGATAAAGTCCTCTTCCACATTCATGTAGTCGTAAAAGAGTTCGCTGAGGACCTTCTGGTCGAGGTTCCCCCGAACACGCATCAGGGAGAACTCAAAAAAACCGGCCATGGGAGGGGGCAGCACGTAGCGCTGGACGCCGTTTTGCTCCATATCCACGAGAATGGCACGATCGGCAAGGGAATCCAGGATAGTTTGAGCCTTGGATGCTTTCATCTTCCAGATGGCGGCGGCTTTATCCACTGTAAAGGGCTTGATGGGGACAAGGGAGACAAGTTTTGCCTCCTTTTCATCAAAAAGCATGGAGAGGATCTGGAAAAGTCGCTTGGACTCGGGTGCTCCCTGGGGAGAACGGTTCAAGCGATTAGCCAACTCGCGGTATGCGGTCTTCAAGGTGTGATGTGCCATGGAAGAGTCTCCTTGTGTTGGAGAAACAATATGGAATGATGATTTCAATTGTAGCACGAAGTGATGGGAATGGTTCATAAAAACAGGCAGGAAGACGGGGCGGGTGTCGCCGGGTCGCGGTGTTTGATCGCGCTGTGCCCGGAACAGGAGTGACGCATGGGGGCCTTCAGATCGAGGGATTCACCTGGGGAACACGGGGCGTGAGAACTTACGAACCGGGGGGACAGGTGCCCCGGTTCGCATCCGAAGGCACGCATTTGATTCCAGGCTAAACCGTGGGGGGGGACGTTACCCCTCAAGTGTGTTGAGAACAGAGGTCATCAGGTGGTTGATGGCGGTGAACCGCTCCGGCTTTTTAAGCATCTGGTTTTCGGTCTGAACAAAGGGGGAGCCGTCCAGTTCGTGTCGTCCGTTTTCGATGAGAAGGGCTGCCGACTCGAGGGTGGTTTCCAGGTGAAACTGCAGGGCCACGATGCGGCCATTGAATATGAACCCCTGGTTGAGGCAGGCCATGCTTGATGCGAGGGGCAGAGCCCCATCGGGGATTGCAAAGGTGTCGCCGTGCCAGTGGAAGACGAGGGCCTGTGCCGGAAGAAGCTCTTTGAATTGTGTGGACTCCACGTCTTCGTGTCGGACGATGGGAAACCAGCCGATCTCCCGGTGGTGATTGCGCGTGACCTTGGCCCCGAGGACATCCGCCAAAAGCTGGGCACCCAGGCAGATGCCGAGGATTTTTTTTCCTGCGTCGATGGCTGATCTGATAAAGCTCTTTTCCGCTTTGAGCCAGGGGTAATCCTTTTCATCATACACGCCCATGGGGCCACCCATAACGATGAGGAGGTCAAAGGCCGAAGGGTCCGGCAGGACCTCGCCCCGGTACAGGTGCGTGGCGGTGAGGGTGTGGCCGTTCTCTTTTAAAACGGCCTCCATGCTGCCGAGGCCCTCAAAGGACACATGTTGCAGGTGGTGGATTCTCATGATTGCTCCAGGTTCGTTAACATGACGAGAAAAGCGAGCACCCAGGTTCGCAAATGCTCTGATACCTCGTTCCTCGGTCTCATCACATATGCGGACGGGCTTCTGGGGGTGGTTATTCTGCCGTCATTTCTTGCTGTAAGGTAGAGACATATCCGGGTTTGACACCATTCGAAGGAAATTGTTCAGCCTGCCTCCGGAGGGTCTTTTTGTGAAAAACCTCCGCAAAAACTTTCCGGCTGTCGTTTCAAACTATAAGGCATGCCAACACCAACGAAGCAATCGAAATTGCGCTTAAGGTCTGTTTGTCGAATGTTTCAAGGGTTTGGGTCCCGGCAGGGCCGCCGGAGGCTTGTTTCTTGTATCCCTTACAAAAAGATCTCAGGCTCCCGTCGTGTCTGGCAGTTGGTGTAGAGAAGGTCCACCTTTTCAAGGATTTTTGGAAAGCCGATTTGAATGGCGCCTTCCGGGCAGGTCTTCAGACATGCGCAGCAGAAGGTGCAGAGGGACGCGTCGGTGGTTTGTGTCTCTGATATCGTGATGGCACCTGTGGGGCAGGATTCGGCGCATTGGCCGCAGAGGGTGCAGAGCTCGGGGTCGGTTTCGGGCGCGACGTTTGCCGGGCCGATGTAGGGCCCTTCAGGAAGGCTGCCGGGGAGACCAAGGACGGGAAGACTCGAAAGGTCTGTTGCCGCCTTGAGTTTTGCCAAGACCTTTGATCCAAACGCACTGGCTGCACGTTTGTCTTCATCATCAGGGCGGCCTGCCGCAACGGGTTTATCAGGGCTGGAGTAGGAGTGTTCCCCAATGAGGGCGGCTGCGGCGACAACCACAAAATCGGACTCCTCTGCCAGCTGTTTCAGTTCTGCAAGGGCATTGTCGTAGTGGCGGTTGCCGTAGACCACCACGATGACTGCAGGGGTGTTGTGTCCCTTGATGGATTTCAGGCGCGTTGCGGCCACAGGGGCGATGCGCCCGGCGTAGACGGGAACCCCGATGATGGCCACATCACTTAAGATGGCGATCTCTTCGTTTGAGGCCTGTTCGGGGAGGGTGAGGTCCAGGCTTCGGGTGGCAGGGAGTTTCATTCCGTCTGCAATGGCTTTAAGGGTGTTGAATGTGGTGCGTGTGGGGGAGTAGCAGATGAGGTGTGCGGCTTCAATATTCATTTCGGTTTCTCCATGGTCTGGGCAGGGGGTGCTTTTCGAATTGTTCTGAGGATGTACCATGTCCCAGGCATGATGTCATGGTACAATGAGAGATAGGAAATGCAAGCCGCAGTGGGTCGCTTTTTGAAAAAAAACTTTCCGGTTGCGAGATAGTCAAACCAGATGCGTACTGGAACCGTCGGTATCGTTTTAAATCATGTTTATCAAACCCAGCACATAAACATTGGCAAAGGTTTGCCCCCTGACAGGGCCGCCGGAGGCATTGCCTTGTTATCCCCCGATGGAACACATCATGTCTTCCACAGAATGTCCGGAAAGGTTGTGACGTTGTCCTTTGATACCGGCGGCGTGTTGGAAGAGGGCGGCCACGGCTTCATCATCGGCGTCGCTTCTGAGGACGCCCATGAGGTTGACCTTGGCGTCGGAGAGGAGGCAGGGGCGCAGGTGACCATCGGCGGTGAGGCGCAGCCGGTTGCAGGTGGCGCAGAAGTGGTTGCTCATGGGGCTGATGAGGCCGATTTCGCCCTTGGCTCCTTCGAGTTTGAAGCGTTTTGACGGCCCGTCGTGGGCGCTTCGTTCAAGGGGGATCAAGGGGCCGAGGGCTTCCAGGCGCTTGATGATGGCAGGGGCCAGAAGGTCGCTGTGGGCGGGGCCTTTGCCTTTCCCGATGGGCATGTATTCGATAAAACGTACCTGTAGGGGGTGTTCAAGGGTGAGCCGTGCGAAGTCTTCCAGCTCCTCCCCGTTGACGCCATCTAAAAGCACGGTGTTAAGCTTTACCGGTGCAAGGCCGGCCGCAAGGGATCCCTCGATGGTGCGCTTGACCTCGCCAAAGAGGTCCTTTCGTGTGATTTCAGCAAATCGTTGAGGGTTCAGGCTGTCCAGGCTGATGTTGATGCGGGTGAGCCCGGCATCCTTTAGCTCCTGAATCTGATCTGCAATCAAGGTCCCGTTGGTGGTGACGGCCAGGTCTTCAAGCCCCTCCAGTGCCGCCAACTCCCGGATAAACCCGATGAGTCCTTTTCGGGCAAAGGGCTCCCCGCCAGTCAGCCTCACCTTTCGAATCCCAAGGGAAATTCCTATCCGTACAAGGCGGATGAGCTCCTCATAAGAGAGAATATCGGTGTGATTCATGTGGGCGTAGGGCGTGGGAGGAACGCAGTAACTGCACCGCAGGTTGCACCGGTCCGTGACGGAGATACGCAGGTAGTCGATGGTTCGGTGATAATTGTCGGTGAGTGTCTGTGTCATATGAACGGCTCTATTATAAGGAAGTGCCTCCGGCAGCAAGGGTGGCGAAAACACCTCGAAAGCGGATTTGCAGATGTTCTCGCCCCTCGTTCCTCGGGTTGATCACTTCTGCTGACGGGCTGCTCCCGCGGATAACTGTTAGCGTGGTTCAAGTGTCCATATAAGGCTCACGTATTTCGCCGGAATGACCCTGGTGTTGAGCAACAGAAAGACTGAACCAATGTACGATTACGATGGCGCAGCACTTCGCCCGAGGTACGAGGGCAAAGTGCTGCGCCAATATGGGGTCCAGGGGATCATTCCCTGGCCGCCGGAGGCAGGCTTTTAAGCCTTACTCTGCGGCGTTGACGATGGTGTCCACGAGGCCGTCGATGGTGAAGGACTCGGCCACGAGGTGGGGGGTGAGTCCCAGCTCTTTGGCGGTCTCTTCGGTGACGGGGCCAATGCAGGCCACGGTGACGCCTTCCATGAGGGAGAGGTCGCCGTTGGGGATCATGGATACGAAGTTCTTCACCGTGGAGGAGCTGGTGAAGGTTACCATGTCCACGTCCCGGTTGGTGAGGGCTTCGGCCACTTTTTCGGAGGAGGTTGCATCGATGGCGGTGCGGTAGACAGCCACCTCATTGACCTCGGCGCCCATTTTCGTGAGTTCCACGGGGATCACGGGGCGGGCCTCTTCTGCTCTCGGGAGCAGGATTTTTGCGCCCTTCATCGCCTGGCTGGCAAAGGCTTCCACCACCGATTCCGCCACGTAGCTGTCGGGGAGGATGTCTGTACCGATGCCGTATTTCTTCAGTTCAGCCGCCGTGGAGGGGCCGATGCAGGCGGTTTTAAGGCTGCCCATGGCTCGGGCATCCAGGCCTTTTTCAAAGAGGCGGTCAAAGAAGGTGATCACCCCGTTGACGCTGGTAAAGACGACCCAGTCGTACTCTTTAAGGGTGGCAAGGGCGTCATCCACGGGCTTGGAGCCCTCAATGGGTTCAATCTCGATGACCGGTGCTTCCAGGCATTCGGCGCCCAGCTCCATGAGCTTGGAGGTGAGGCCGCTGGCCTGCTTTCGTGCGCGGGTGATGACCACGCGCTTGCCGAAGAGGGGACGGTTCTCAAACCATTTCATGGTGTCCCGAAGGGAAACCACCTCGCCCACCACGATGATGCTGGGGGATTTCAGGCCCGCTTTTTTGACATCTTCCACGATGGTGGAAAGGGTACCGGCAACGGTCTCCTGGCTGGTGGTGGTGCCCCATCGTACGAGGGCCACGGGGGTCTCGGCGGGTTTTCCGCAGGCGCTGAGTTTCTCAACGATGTTGGGAAGGTTTCTCACGCCCATGAAAAAGACGATGGTGCCGGACTTGGAGATGGCATCCCAGTCGATATTGGAGTTCTCTTTGTTCGGGTCTTCGTGACCGGTGACCAGAGAGAGGGTGGCGGTGAATTTGCGGTGGGTCAGGGGAATCCCCGCGTAGGCCGGAGCCGCAATGGCGGAGGTGACGCCGGGAACCACTTCCCAGGCGATGCCTTCAGCGATGAGGACTTCGGCCTCTTCGCCGCCACGCCCGAAGATGAAGGGGTCACCGCCCTTGAGGCGGGTAACCGTGGCTCCTGTTTTGGCTTTTTCCACCAGCAGGGCGTTGATGCCATCCTGGCTTAAGGTGTGGTCTCCACCTTTTTTGCCCACGTAGATGATCTCAGCGCCCTTCTTGGCATAGGCAAGGTGAGAGGGGGCCGCCAGGTAGTCGTAGACCAGCACGTCGGCTTTTTCGATGCACTCCCGCCCCTTGACGGTGATAAGGCCCGGATCACCGGGGCCGGCGCCTACCAGATAGACTTTTCCGTATGCTTTGCTCATGCTTGATTCTCCAGGAGTTTCGAAAGGATCTCTGCTGCGCCGGCCTCTTTGAGGCGTTCAGCCACGGTGATGCCAAGAGCTTCGCCCTGCGCGTTTTCTGCGGTATCTTTTTCCATGAGGATGCGGGTTCCGTCAATTTCAGCAACCAGGCCTCGGATGGTGATTGTTTCACCATCGGTTTCGGCAAAGGCACCCACAGGAATCTGGCAGCTTCCTTCCAAGGTGTTCAGAAAGGCGCGCTCGGCAAGAACCGTGGTTCGTGTGGGCATGTGGTTGAGGGGTGAAAGGGCCGCGTCGATGCGGTCGTCATTCTCCCGGGACTCGATGCACAGGGCTCCCTGTCCTACGGCGGGAAGCATGAGCTCGGGGGCCAGGCATTCGGTGATGTGTTCACCGAGTCCCAGGCGCTTGAGCCCGGCCGCAGCCAGGATGATGGCATCCATGTTGCCTTCCAGGACCTTTTTCAAGCGGGTGTCGATGTTGCCGCGCAGGGTCTCGATCTGCAGGTCGGGGCGTTTTGCCAGGAGCTGGGCGGAGCGCCTCAGGCTGCTGGTGCCAACGCGGGCACCTTTGGGGAGGTCCTCAAACGTGAGGCCGTTTTTGGAGATGAGGGCATCTCTTGGGTCTTCGCGTTCGGGGATGGCACCGATCTTGAGCCCTTCGGGGAGGTGTGCAGGCATGTCCTTCATGCTGTGGACGGCGAGGTCGATGCGTCCGTCCAGGAGGGCCTCTTCAATCTCTTTGACGAAAAGCCCTTTCCCGCCCACCTTGGCCAGGGGCACGTCGAGGATCTTGTCGCCCTTGGTTTTGATGATGAGAAGTTCACAGGAGACCCCTTCGTGGAGTCTCTCAAGTTCCGCTTTTACCCAGTTTGCCTGCCAGAGGGCCAGCTGGCTTCCCCGGGTACCAATCACAATTTTATTTTCCATCAGGAACCGCACCCCGCACAACTGGTGGCTGAACAGCCGGTACAAGAAGAGCTGGAAGCCGATGAAGCACTGACTTCACCCCCGGCTCCCTTGCTGACAAATCCGCAAGCGGACATCTGTTTGGAGACACCTGTGTCTCCGCATTTTGGGCAGCTTTCCGGGTCTTTCCCTCCCATGACGAGGTACTCGAACTCGTGGCTGCACGCACCGCATTTGTATTCAAAAATGGGCATGGTATCACCTCATGGTATTTAAGGGGTTGGCCCCTTCAGGCCGGACATTCTGATGAAACGCAGGGGTCCGACAGGCTTAAGGGGGTATTCTGGTACGACACACAATAAGCACCCTGGGGCAGGATGGCAACGGTGTCACCAAAAAAGATAACGTGGGTCCGGGTAAGGGCCCAACAGTACGACGGCTGGTGTGGTTCCGTGCTTCTAAACATTGAAACCATTCAGCTCTTGAAAAATATGCCGGCGGGTCGCTTTTTGAAAAAAGCTCCGCAAAAACTTTCCGGTTGTGGTTCCCTTTTCCCTTAGCCCCTGCGGGGGCTAAGGGAAAAGGGAACCACAGACACGTTAGGGCCAAACGGCATGGATTGCGAACCTCGGTGATGCAATCGAAATTGCAATTAAAACCTGTTTGTCAAACTTTTCAAAAGTTTGGCCCCCGGCAGGGCCGCCGGCGGCGCTTTCCCAACGTTCCTGTTGAGTGGCTACTGAAAATTTTCAGGAAAGAGAATTCGATCCACCAGATCACAAAGGATGTGGCCCATGAGGATGTGGCATTCCTGGATTCGTGCTGTCACGCCGACGGGTGCGGTGATGGTTGTGTCCGCGATGTCGGCCGCCTGGCCCCCTTTGCCGGTGAAGGCCACGGTGTGCATGCCGCCCTGTGCCGCCACCTTGAGGGCCTTGATGACATTGGGGGAGTTGCCGCTGGTGCTGATGCCGATCACCACATCATTTTTGCGTCCAAGGGCTGCCACCTGCTTTGAGAAGATCTCATCAAAGTGGTAGTCGTTGCCGATGCTGGTGATGATGGAGGTGTCCGTGGTCAGGGCGATGGAGGCCAGGGGAATGCGTTCTGTCTGAAAACGGTTCACAAACTCGGCGGCGATGTGCTGGGCATCGGCGGCGCTGCCGCCGTTGCCGAAGATCAGGATTTTCCCGCCTGCCGTGAGGCTCTCGGCCATGAGGCGGGCGGTCTCCACAAGTCGCTGGTCGTTTGCGCTGATGGCCGCTTTTTTGGCCTCCACACTTGCTTCTAAGGTCTGGTTGATGATGTCGATCATGCGCGGGCCTCCACAATGCGGGAAAGAGCCTCGGCAATGAGGGCTGGGTCTCCCTCCTGCAAGGTTCTGGGGTCAAGGATGTATGTTTCGTTTTCAATGCGGCCGATGATGGGCGGATCGTTTTTTCTCATGGCCTTCTCCATGGCGCTGGCCCCCATGCCGGGCAGGGTGATGCCCACGCAGCAGGAGGGGAGCTCCAGCAACGGAAGGGAGCCGCCTCCGGGGCGTGACGCCAATGCCAGGGCTTCCGCTTTAACGGGAAGGCCAGCCAGGACCTCCATCAGTTCGTTTGCCCTTGTTTCTGTTTCCTCCCG
>Ga0193953_1001528_pt1 | contig 10550 bp, 11 predicted proteins | sample BB_4_MG_FD_140325 | JGI IMG/M metagenome (GOLD analysis project Ga0193953, IMG submission 140325) | Microbial mat bacterial communities from the Broadkill River, Lewes, Delaware, United States - BB_4_MG | ecosystem: Environmental > Aquatic > Freshwater > River > Microbial mats | place: USA... | reverse complement strand
CAGACCGACTCATTTTATCAATTTTAATTTCTTCTTTTGAAATAGTTGCAACTTCTTTATTATCTTTTGATAGGGGAGTACTTTTACTATCTAATGAATTATTCAAATACCAATATCTAGACCTACATGAGTTGGAGCAAAATATTTGAACTCCTTTTCGAGTAGGAGTGTATTCTTTTTCACAATGCAGGCAATTTTCTGTTTTTTTCATATTTAAGCGTAAATTAAACGTATAATTGACGTATGATTTAATTTTATTTCACATTAAAAACATTCTCTAATAAAAACTTTTTTGCTTGTTCATCTGTAATTGGAGGCTGTTTTTTAATTTTTTTAGGTCGAATTTCTTTATTGGTTAGTTCCTTGTCAGTTTTAATTGCAACTTTTATAGCAGTTTCCTTATTTGAAATTTGTTCTTCCTTTTTACTTTCAATTAAATGGTTGTTAGATGATAGATCATATCTCGCAATTAAATCTTGAAGATAGTATTCAAACAGTTCAAATAAAGTATAACTTTCTTTAAGGTTGATCTCTCTTGAGGTAAAAAAATAGGTTTTTAGATTTTCAAAATGCTTTTTGAAATGTCCTAGTTGTATTCTGAAAATACCAATAGTACTTATATCCATATAGTCCTGATGGTATAATTCTAAATTAGCAAGTAACCATTGCATACTAAAATTGTAGAATTGTACTTGATCAGCGTATTTATCAACAATGAGATTAAATTGAGAAGTACTAATCATTTCTTTCAATTTCATAAGTTGAGATAAGTTATTCTCTAACAATAAATGTTTTTTTAATAGTCGATTACCATATTCCTCTCGCTCAAAACTTAATAAACCTTCATGATCAATAACTAATAATTTGTCAAAAATATCTTCAGCACTATTTTCTTTCAAGAAATCCAGAACCTTGGTAGGAATTTTCTCTTTAGGTATATAGAAGATGATATCTTGAATGAAAACCTCTATAAGTCTATCATAAAACTTATTTATATCTAGATTATTCATTTCTCAGCAGGTTTTAAAAGTTCAGAACAATCTTCGGGTAATTCAGCATCAATATCACGTAAATACTTTTGTAAAGCGTCCATGCTTGAATGTCCAGTAATTAACATTAGTTTACTTTTAGCTTCAAATGGAGTGGAGGTTTTAGCAATTTCTCGATATAGCTTAGTTATAAATGTATGTCTGAAACTATATAATCCATAATCTACACCCAGCTTAAAGTGATCCTTTGCCACTTTTTTAAATCGCTTACTGAAATAATCTCTTTTATTATTTATACTTGCGTCCCATGTTCCTCCAATTTGATTTGGGGTAAACAAGTGTAATTCTGGATCGAATTTGGATAAATCAGGTAATTCTTTAAATAAAATCTCTGGTATTATTTTAGTTTTTAAAGGACTGTTCTTTGCTTGAAACTGAACTTTTCTCTCCTTTAGATTAATATCCTTTATTTTTAATCTACAAACTTCAATAGGTCTTAAGAAGTTGTAAGAAATGAATTTGATGTACAATAATAGAAGAGGATCCTCCTTTTCTAAATGGGAATAAATATTTTGTTGTAATTCATTTGAATATGTTTTGTTCCTTTTAGGAATAGATTTTAAAACAGGGATGCTTTTTACAAAATTATGAGCAATTATTTCATTGTCTTCCAACATTTGAATTAAACTACTTAAATCAGTTCTAAAATTATTTCTATTTCTAGCACTGGATTCTGAAAGTTTATGATTTAAAAAATTAGTTACAATTTTTTTGTTTAAAGAATTAATAGAGAGTAATTCAGGGTGAGTTGTTTCAATCCAACTTAAAAAAGTCTTCATTCTATTATTAAGTCCTCGAAAAGAAGTTATGTTAATAACATTCTTTTTTAAGTCTAAAGCAAATTCAAAAGCTTCTTTTATGGTTTGTTGTTTTTCAGTTTCTGGTATAATTTGAGGTTCAATTTTTGGTTCAACCTTATTAATTGTAAGTTGAACTTCAGTTTCTGATGAATTATTTTTATTTAATAATTCAGAATTATCCTCAAAGGGATTAAATCCTTTTTTTAATAAAATAATTAAATTTCTTCTATAGGTTGAGAGTATAGAAAAACGTTCTTCTTTGGTTTTGAAGTTGTTAGTTATACCATATATATTTTTCATTCTTTTTAGTTTTCCAGAAACTGGATCACGGAAAGAAAAATATAAATACCAACGTTTATTTAGATCTCCATTGGCATTATAAATCTTAGGGACTGAATAATTCTTTTTCACTAGCAAATTGTGTTCTGGATCGTGTTCTAAAACGTGTTCATTTTCGCAACTAAAGGTAAGGAAATTTATAAAATTAAGCATAAAAAAACGGTTTAGAGTGAACTAAACCGTTTGTTTCGAAGTAATTATTCTAGTAGCGTGATGCAGAATTGAACTGCAGACCTCCGGGTTATGAATCCGACGCTCTAACCAACTGAGCTACCACGCCGTTTATTGCGCGTGCAAATATAAATATAATTAATTTATTGGAGCAAATAAATTGAGCTATTTTTTTTAAAATTTAAATTTTTTTAAAAAGGATTATTTATATATATTGTGCTTTTAAATAAATAAGATGTCGACAAAAGTTAAATTTGAAATTGAGTTCCCGATACATGCGTCATCGCATATGTTATATCAATATTTTGGTACCCCTTCTGGTCTTTCAGAATGGTTTGCCGATAATGTAAATTCACGAGGTGAAATTTTTACATTTATATGGGATGGTTCAGAAGAAAAAGCAAAAGTTCTACAGGAGAGACCTGATGAAAAAATTAAATTTAAATGGTTGGAAGATGGAGATGCAAAAACTTATTTTGAATTTAGAATTGAAGTAGATGAAATTACAAAAGATGTATCTCTTATTGTAACGGATTTTGCTGAAGAGGATGAAATTGAAGAGTCTAAAATGTTTTGGGAAAATCAGATAGATGAATTAAAACATACAATAGGAGCATAATAATATTTGCTTCTTATTAAAAATCTAAACCTTGAATTTTTTCAAGGTTTTTTTATGTAGTTTTGTGATCTAAAATTGAAATATGATTAATTTAAACGGTACTTTAATTAATGATAGTGAAGAAGTTCTTAATTTTAATAATAGAGCTTTTAAATATGGTGATGCATTGTTTGAAACTGTAAGAGTTGAAAATTTAAAAGCTAACTTTCTTGAAGACCATTATTTTAGATTAATGGCCTCAATGAGAATGCTTCGAATGGAGATTCCAATGCGCTTTACCCTAGAATTTTTTGAAAAAGAAATAATTAATACAGTTGAAAAGAATAATTTTTCAAATGCTAGAGTTAGATTTTCTGTTTTTAGACAAGATGGTGGGTTATATAATCCTAATTCAAATAAAGTAGACTATTTAATTGAAGTTGGTCCATTAAATATAAGTAAAAAACAGAGTTACATTATAGATTTGTTTAAGGACTATTATATCTATTCGGGTCTGTTATCTACTGTAAAAACAACCAATAAAATAACCAATGTTTTAGCAGGTATTTATGCTGAAGAAAATGAGTTGGACAACTGTATTTTGGTAAATGAGAAAAAGCAGGTTGTTGAAGCTATTAATGGTAATGTTTTTGTTGTAAAAGGAACCGTAATTAAAACACCACCAATTACAGATGGTTGTATTAAAGGAATCACAAGAAAAAAAATAATTGAAATTATTTGTAATAGTGAAAAATATTCCTTGGAAGAGATTTCAATTTCGCCATTTGAATTGCAAAAAGCTGATGAAATTTTTATTACAAATGCCATAGTTGGTATTCAGCCAGTTTCAAGATATAGAAAGAGTATTTTTAAAACTGATGTTTCTGAAGAAATGAGTGCAGAGTTAAATAAATTAATTTAAATTGGGGTTATTCGGAGCATTGGCCCAAATTTGATACTCTCCACCAAATTCTAGTAACTGGTTTTTCCAGATATCGTCACTATCTTCCTGTAAGATATTCTTATATTTATTTTCAACAACAATCCATGTAGATTCATTTAATTCTTCTTTTAGTTGATCAACAGACCAGCCTGAATATCCTAAGAAAAAACGAATATCAGTAGGTTCAATAGTATTATTATTTAGTAATTCTGTTAAAATACTAAAGTCACCTCCCCAATAAATATCTTTATCTATTTCAATACTATTTGGAATTAATTTAGGCAGTTTATGGATAAAGTACAAATTGTCTTGTTCTACCGGGCCACCATTGTAAATTTTAAAATTACAATTAATCTCAGTAATTAAGTCTTTTAAAACAAATTCAGTCGGTTTATTGATGATAAATCCAATGCAGCCATCATCATTATGCTCAGATAAATATATAACAGATCTATTAAATGCTTTATCATTTAATATAGATGGTTCTGATACTAATAATTTTCCTTTTGATGGATTTTGCTCTGTCATTAATATGATTGTTTCATTAAATATAGTAAAATTAAACCTAAAAAAAAACTCTCTAATATTTTAGAGAGTTCTTAAAAAAGAAATATTTCTTAAATGTTAGTTTACTGCATCACTAAATCCAGCACCTGCTTTAAACTTAACAACATTTTTAGCTGCTATTTGAATAGTTTTTCCAGTTTGAGGGTTTCTACCACTTCTAGCCGCTCTTTTAGAGATTGACCAAGTTCCCCATCCTACTAACGCAACTTTTCCACCTTTTTTAAGAGTTTTAGTTACATTGTCTGTTAATGATTCTAGAGCTACTTTAGCTGCTGCCTTTGTGATACCAGCATCAGCTGCCATTGCATCAATTAAATCTGATTTGTTCATAACTTAAATTTTAAATTAATTGGTTAAACATATTTCGCTAATAAAAGCTAAACAAAGTTATACGGAATAAGGGCTTATGCAAGTTTTCGTCCAAAAAAGTGACATTTTTGTTAATAAATGATGATAAATGTTAATAACCTCAAGCTGTTTTATGGTGAAAACCTAGAAACCCTTTAAAATAAAGGGATTATCGCATAAATGCATTTTCATGAAAATTAAATCCATTTAATAAACTTTTACTATCCATTTTTCGTTTACCTGCTATTTGTAAACTGTCAATTATTATAAAGCCGTTTGCTACGGCAACTTTAAGTTGATTCTTAGAAGTTATTATTTCTCCTAACTTATGTTGGTGTTCTAAAATTTCCTTTTTTACGTCATAAATTTTAACCTTAATCTCATCATCGTTATTGAATAGAGTTGTCCAGGCAGCTGGATATGGATTTAAACCTCTAATAAGATTGAAAATGGAGTTAATTGGTGCCGTCCAATTAATTTTACAAGTATCATTAAATATTTTTGGAGCAATTTTTTCTTCAGCTTCAGGCTGACTAAATGTTTCTACACTTCCTTTTTCTATTTGTTTTACCGTTTCAACAACTAATTCACTTCCCACATTCATTAGTCGATCATGCAATTCACCTACTATCTCGGTTTCACCTATGCTTACTTCTTTTCGTAAAATAACATTTCCAGTATCAATTTTTTCATCAATAAAAAAAGTTGTTACGCCAGTTTTAGTTTCACCATTAATAATAGCCCAATTAATTGGCGCAGCTCCTCTGTAATCAGGAAGTAAAGATGCATGCAAATTAAATGTTCCAAATTCTGGCATTTTCCAAACTATTTTAGGTAACATTCTAAATGCAACAACAATTTGTAAATTAGCTTTTAAATTTTCTAATTCATTTATAAAATCCTTACTTTTTAGGTTTGTTGGTTGTAAAATATTAAGTTTTTTTTCTAAAGCATATTTTTTCACCGCTGATTCTTGTATTTTTCGACCTCTTCCGGCAGGTTTGTCAGGTGCTGTTATAACACCAACTACATTATATTCTGCTTTTATAAGTGCGTCTAAAATGGCTACAGCAAAATCTGGTGTACCCATAAATACAATTCTCAAATCTCTCATTAAATATTACTTTTAAATTTATTTTGCGAAGTTATTGTTATTTTATTTTTTTCTAATAAAATTTTCAATGAATTTAAAATTTCCTTTTCTGAATAATTTAAAGATGTGGCTAATTCATTTGAAGAAAGTGATTTTTCACTTAATAAAATTAAAATTTGGTTGGCAATTGTTTCTAATGGAGTTTTGGGTTTTATTTTTGAGCGGCAAACATCACAATTACCACAGCTTTCAGAAGTTTTTTCATCAAAATAGGAGAGAAGTTGTGTATTTCTACAAGTATTGGCATTTTGAATAAATGCAATAGTTGAGGACAGTTTTTGATATTTTAAATTGTTTTGGTTTTCAATATTTTTAGAAATACTATTGATGGAGTAATTATCATCTCTTGGAACCAAAAAAGCTAATTTTGAAGTTGTGTTTTCATAAGAGTAATTTACAATACCATTTAAATGTAAATCATTTAAATGATCAAGAACTTCCTTTTTTGAGCAATTTAATTTCCTTGAAAGAGAATACTCATTAATTATTGTGTAATGATCAAAAATTCCACCATAACTTCTTAGTATAAGTTTAATTAAATCATTTTTCGAAGGATGATTTTCTATATAATTGAATATTTGATTGTTTCCTATAAGAAATTTCAAAGTGGATTTTTTTCTATAATTTTCATCAAGTGAAACAATGTTTTCACGCTCTAAAGTTTTTATTGCATTATAGGTTTGCAATAACTTTAACTTATAAGTAAAACAAAATTCTTGCAAAGAAAAATCTAATAATTCAATAGGTTTTTCTCCATATGCAATATTGTAATATTGGTTTAAGTGGTTATAAACCGTTTTTACAACCTTGGTAGATGCTAAATTGGCGGTATACATATTAGAAGCCTCATAAATATTAGATTTATTAGTTAATATTAATGAGTAGGCCGTTTTATTGTCTCTTCCAGCTCTTCCTGCTTCTTGAATATAGTTTTCAATGCTATTAGGAGTATTTATATGTATAACAGCTCTAACATCGGGTTTATCAATTCCCATTCCAAAAGCGTTAGTTGCAACCATTATAGGTGTCACATTGCTCATCCAATTTAAATATGAACTATTTTTTTCTGAAGCAGATAATCCGCCATGATAAAAACTGCTTTTAAAACTATTTTGAGTTAAAAAACGACTTACCTCTTTGGCTTGTTTCCTGTTATTAGTGTAAATAATTATTGATTGATCAATTTTACGCAATATTTGAAGTAGTTTACCATAAATATTATCTGTAGTGATAACGTGGTAATTTAAATTTGATCTATAAAATGATTTTTTAAAAACCTTTGCATCTTTTAATTCTAAATTTTGTTGAATGTCATTTAGAACCTTCTCAGTTGCAGTGGCGGTAAGAGCTATAAAATTAGCATTAGGTTGTAATTCTTTTAGTATTTGTAGATTAAGATAAGAGGGCCGAAAATCGTGTCCCCATTCAGAAATACAATGCGCTTCATCAATTGCAATTAATGAAACATTTAATTGTTTAATTTTTTCTTGAATAAAACTTGATTGCAGTTTTTCAGGTGAAAGATATAAGAACTTAAAATTTCCAAACTGTAAATTATCAAAAGCTATAATTATTTCATCCTGACTTAACTGAGATGTTAGAGCTATTGCCTTGATGTTTTTTTCATTTAAACTATCAACCTGATCCTTAATAAGAGCAATAAGAGGTGAAATAACAATACAAACACCATCAAATATTAAAGTGGGTACTTGATAACAGAGAGATTTTCCACCACCGGTAGGTAATAGAACAACCGTATTTTTATTGTTTAATGTTGATTTTATAATTTCCTCTTGAGACTCTCTGAAATGAGAATAGTTCCAATATTTTTTTAATATTTCAAGGGGAGTGTTTATCATTTGAGAAAATCTAAAATAAAATCAGTTCTTTCGTTTACGGTACCCGTGGGTACTTCAATTATTGAATAATTTAATTCCTTATAAGTGCGCTCTAAATGATTATGAATAGCTAAGGCTTGTTCAAAATTTTCATAGCGTTCATTGTCAGAAATATAAATTTCTTCCCATGGTGGCATTAAAAATACATAATTATACTTATAAATGGAACTTTTTATGTTGTAAGTATCAGGGTAATCAATACTTATGTAATTCATATAGGCATGAATATCAGGTATTCCTCTATCAAAAAACACAAGATCTTCATTTCTTTTTTCAGCTTCTATATATTGATTTATTCTTCCTTCAAGTAATAATTCGCTAAATAATAGTGGTTTTGTTAAAAAAAGTTGTTCAGTTCCATTTCTTCTGGCATTTAATGTAACTTCACGAGATATTTCTGACATGCAAATATAATTTCGCCTTTTCAATTCATCAATCACCGTTGATTTTCCAGTTCCCGGTCCTCCAGTTATAACTATTTTCTGTTGCATAGTGCAAAAATAATTTATTCATTAAATTATACTAAAAATAATCATGTAATTTTGTATTTTAAATTTAACAAAAAGTTAGGTGGTATTATATTTGTACACCTTTAAATAAAGAAAATGGATAAAAAAGCTCAATTTTATAAAAAATTAAAAAAGAAATTAAAAAAAGATACAACATTTCCAGCAAAATATCTTTTTAAATTTATTGTTCCTGCAACTGAAGATAGAGTGAGTCAGGTTGAAACTATTTTTGACTTCACAGGTGCAGTAATAACAAAAACATCTTCAAAAACTGGAAAATACGTAAGTATTTCAATCTTAGTTGTTATGAAAAAAGCCGATGATGTTATACAAAAATATATGGAAGCAGAGAAGGTTGATGGGATTATATCTTTGTGATTCCTTTAACATCAAACTGAAAAAATAAAAAATAACTTGCAGCGTTTTAAAAATTACTATTTTTGAAACAAAATGAAGTATGAAATTCAAGTATCTACCAATATTATTTATTCTATCCATTACTAGTATCTATTCACAAGATAATAGTAGTATACTTTTCTCTATTGATAACGAACCTGTTTATGTTCAGGAATTTGTAAATGGATATGAAAAAAGCACAAAGCAAGTATCAAATTCTAAAAATAGTATTGATGAATATTTAAAGTTGTTTGTAGACTTTAAATTGAAAGTAAAAGAAGCAAGAACATTAGGGCTCGACACTTTAGCTAATTTTAAAAAGGAGGTAGATAAGTATAAAGAAGACTTGGTATTACCTTATTTAAAAGATGAAAGTGTTACAAAAAACCTTGTTTTAGAGGCTTACAATAGATTGCAGAAAGAAGTAAATGTAAGTCATATCCTTATTTTTTCAAATGCAAAAAATAGAGATACAATAAGTATTTACAATAAATTAGTTGAAGCTAGAAATTTAATTTTAAATGGAGGAAGTTTTAATGATGTAGCTAAAAAATATTCACAAGATCCTTCTGTAAATGAAAACGGAGGTGAAATTGGTTATTTTACGGCATTACAAATGGTTTATCCTTTTGAAAATGTTGCGTATAATTCTTCTATTGGTGAAGTTTCGATGCCATTTAGAACAAAGTTTGGATTTCATATTTTAAAAGTAAACGATAAAAGAATTAATAAAGGTGAGGTTGAGGTTGCGCATATTATGCTAAAAAACAATAATGAGATTTCAAAAAATAAAATTGATTCAATACATAAAGTGCTATTAAACGGAAATTCTGATTTTTATGAGATTGCTAAGAAAGTTTCAGAAGATAGAGCTAGTGCTATAAAAGGAGGTAAATTAAATAAATTTAGTTCTGGTCAAATGATTGAAAAATTCTCTAATGTTGCTTTTTCATTAGTAGAAAATGAAGAAATATCTAAACCGTTTTTGTCTCAATATGGATGGCATATAATCAAATTAATAAAAAAGTATCCAATTGATAGTTTTGAATCTTTAAAAAGTAAATTACAAAATCAGGTTGAAAAGGATGCTCGATCTAATTTAATTACAAAGGCTGTTATTGATAAATTAATTAAAGAATTTAATGTTGTTGCTAATATTGATGCACTAGAAGAGCTAAAAAATGACAAATGGAAGTCAAATTCAACTACCTTTAATAAAGATATATTAATTATTAATAAGTTTAAAATCTCCCAAGAAAAGCTTATCCAATTTTTGAAATTATCTAGAGGAATGTCTTTTAACGAAGCATTTTCAAAATTCAAGGAAAATGAGGTATTGTCATATTACAAATCTAATTTAGAATTTTTAAATCCAGAATTTTCAGCCGTATTTAAAGAGTTTAAAGAAGGTTTACTTTTATTTGAATTGCTTGAAAAACAAATTTGGGAAAAAGCGAAAGACTCAGTAGGATATTACAATTATTTTAGTTTAAATAAAAATAAAAAATATAGTGGAAAGGATCTAAAAAATATCAAAGGAGCTGTTATTTCTGATTATCAGAATTATTTAGAAGAATTACTTTTGAAGGATGTAAGAAATAAATATAAAGTAAATATAAATAAATCTGAAAAGAGAAAATTAAAAAAACTAAACTTGTAGGTTAATTATGAAAAATTTAGTTCTATATATAGTTGTATTAATTGTTTTTCAATCATGTGATTATTTTACCATTAAAAATGATGCTAGAGAGCCGGTTGCTCGTGTAAATAACAGTTATT
>Ga0193953_1001525_pt1 | contig 10558 bp, 9 predicted proteins | sample BB_4_MG_FD_140325 | JGI IMG/M metagenome (GOLD analysis project Ga0193953, IMG submission 140325) | Microbial mat bacterial communities from the Broadkill River, Lewes, Delaware, United States - BB_4_MG | ecosystem: Environmental > Aquatic > Freshwater > River > Microbial mats | place: USA... | reverse complement strand
GGAGCGAGGATAGAAGGTGTTGCTTTAATTAAAAAAGAGCAATTTTTAGGCTTTAAAATGGATTTAATTACTAATACGAAAAAAGGAATAATCTTTACAAAGGAAAAGGGTGGTAAAGAAGGTGAAGTATTAGTCTCTATTAATACTTATAATGAACTATTAAATCATTTTAATACAAATATGAAGTTTAAATTAAATAGACAATCTTACTATGAAGACATTAAACAATCTGCTTTAATTTCAAAAGAAGTATCAGAAGGTTCGCATGGACTTAGATGGAATTTTGCAAAAAGAAGAATGTTTGAATATGCAAAGGCAAATTATTCATATGAAGACTCACTTCAAGAAGTGAGCTATGAGATGAAACATAATAGAGCTAGTATTACTGAACACTATTTGTAATGAAAATAAGTAATTTTAGATTGCCATAAATTGTATTTTTTTATATAATTAAAAAAAGGATTTTTTATGGAAGGTATTTTATTTTTAACTATAGCAGGCTTTTTTTATATTGCTTTAGTATTTTATGTTTCAATGTTTGTTGTTAGAACTCTAACAGATAAAGATTATGTTGATAGAAATTATGAAATAATTAAAAAAATTGTCAAGATTTTTGGAATTAATCTAAAGGATTAATATGATTGTATTAAATATTATCTTAGGAACATTAACTATATTTGCTTTTATATTGGCTCTTGGAAAATTTAGATACGAAAATGGCTACAGTAAACACTCTCCAAATAAAAAAATTAAAAAATAAAAATTAAATTCTCAAACTCATTCTTCAAAATCATAAAACAGATAGACAGATTCACTAATAACTAATAAAATTATAATGTGATTAAAATATTAGGAGAAAAAATGAAAAATCATATTCACAAAATTTTATTAGCAACAGCTATAACAACTACAATTACAGGTTGTACTTCATCTATAACTAACACTATAAATGCAGGTACTAATTTTTTAAAAGATTTAAATGGAACTCCAAGGGATTCTAAAACTTTTATTACAAATTCAGATGATAAACACTTAGCAAGTTATTTGGACTCAAATATTGCTAAGTTATACAACTTTAATAAAGATTCATATGAGTTTGACTTAGAGTTAATAAATCTAAGAGATCAATTAAAAAGTAGTGAATATTTACCAATACTAAATCAAAGATTTATGGAAAGTAAAATTGTAAATGAATATAAAAATGCAGTACAAGCCAGAGGAAATATAATTAAAACTTTTACACCTAGATTTAATAGTTTCTTATTAGAAAAAATTGATTCAAAAAGATACTATCGTAATATGAAATCAAATGCTAGAAAAATATTTAAAAGTTCTGATAGTTTGCCAATATTTATTGAATATAATAAAGATAATAAGATTGTATCAATTTTAGGCAATATCAATACAATTTATGCAAACTATCATATAAGTGTAAATACAAGCTATATATTTTATACAGGACCTAGAGTAAATTTTATTCAGAATCAAATATCTCAAAAAACATTTGATGAGAATTTAGTTAGTAATTAGATTAAAGGATAGATACTTTTTATCTAAAAAGTATCTATCTAAAACTTTTGAACCTATTTTTTATAAATATTTGTACTTAAATAAAACTAAGATTATAAGTAAATAATATATCACTAAGTATTCTTTTTTTAATTTGAACCTTATTCCTAAAAGAACTACAAATAATAAAAATGAGTCATTTCTGAGTCATTTGTTAGTTATAATAAAATAATTTTAAAATCTATTCTGGAGTTTTACTTTGCATTCTAATTTATCATACTGTATAAAAGAAATAAATAAAAGTGAATTTAAAGGTTTTGATATATATAAGTGCGATAATCCTAAGTTTTTATATGAAAATCTAAATAATGAAATTAAAATATACGACCATTTAGAAACTGAAGTTAAGTTTTTTGATTTTTTTGGAAAAATATTTTTCAAAGTAGAAAAGGAAAATATTTCTTTAGAAAAATATAATTTAAAGAGAATAAATAATGAATTAACTTCGCAAGACAATGAATATCATTGTTTTTATATTTCGGAGAATACATTGACTAATGGAGAAATTAGTATTCTTTTAAGAGGAAGTACTACTCTTGATATTAATAAAAAAAATTCTTATGAAAATCCAGATATAAAAGTTGTTTTTTCAGAAAGAGCTTTTCTTTTTATTAATAAATTTGATAAGTCACAAGAAGATAAATTTGAAAATATATTAACCCTTTATCTTTTATCTCATGCATATAACTTATATAGTGAAAAGACAATGAATGAAATTATACTTTTTCATAAAAAAAACAATGTTAAAGATATGCTAAAGAAAAGAAAGGAAGTTTATAGTTTCAATTTAAGCTGCTACTTTTCTAATCCTGTAAAATATAATAGACATCAATTACATAATCTTTGGACTTATCTCTATCAATTGAATTTTGTGAATGTTAACCATCAGGAAATAAAATCACAAATGGAAGATTTAATTAATTTAGTTGCTATTGATAGAAAAGAATTTGAACAAAAAGAATTAGAAGACCAGAAAAGGATTTCTGAAGAGAGGTATAGAGAGGAAAAAAAGTATAGAGATGAAAGAAGGGAAGATGAAGAAAAGAAATATAGAGATGAAAAGACTAAAAAACAAAATTATAGAGATAAATTAGAAAAGCAATATTGGGAAGAAAAGAAATATAGAGAAGATATTAGAGCACAAGAAGAAAGCAGATACAGAGAAGAAAAAAAATATAGAGAAGATAGAAAAGAACAAGAAGAAAGACGATTAAGGGAAGAAAAGAATAAAAAAGAATCTTATAAAGAAGAAGAAGAAAGGCGATACAGAGAAGAAGAACATTTAAGAGAGTTAGAAAATAAGCAATTTAATAAAAAAGCTGAAAAGTTAACAAAAATAACAATAGTAATAGCAGTTTTTTCTTTATTTTCATTAATTGGCGCCTACAAAGATTTCAAAGACTTAGGTTGGAATAAATATGTTGTAAAAAAATATAAAGAGTTTGAGAAAATAGATAAAATGAAGTATTTAGAAAATATATTTGCTGATGTTTCAAAAAAAATAAAAGAGTTATAATTGAAAGATATAATTTTTTGTGATCTTGAAACGGTTGTAAAAAATAAAAAAATTAATGAAATAGGATTAGTTTATAATCAAAGAGAACTAAGAACTAGTTCAATAAATGAATCTAAAGATTTTATTTTATCTTGTAATTCAGATTTCATATCAGGACACAACTTTATAGACTTTGATTTAGAAATTATTAGAGACACAAGTTTATACAAGGATATAAATAACCATCATATTATTGATACTTTACCTTTATCTCTTCTTTTATTTAATGAAAGAACAATTCATAGTCTTCCTAAAAATTATAAAAGTGAAGATGATTTTCAAAATAATCCAGTTGAAGATTCAAAAATCACTGCTATTTTATTTGATAAACTTATTGAACGGTTTAAAACATTACCCCAAGACACTAAAAATATATTTTATTCTCTACTTCATGAAGATAAATATTTTAAAGGTTTTTTTGAATATCTAAAAGAAGATTTTTTATTTCAAAAATTAGAATTTTATGATTTATATAGTTTAATAAAACTAGAGCATAAGAATACTATAGTTAATTTCGAATATTTAAAAGAAGTAATTCAAAATTATAAAATACAATTAGCTTATATTTTAGCACTTTTAACTCCCTATATTGAAATTAAATCTCATCCACCAAAGATTTTATTTTCTTTTCCAGATATTGTAGATATTCAGAAGAAACTTTGTTTTGAAATAGATAATGCAAATGATAGTTTAAGTGAATTCTCAAAAGATGTTTTTGGATTTGGAACATTTAGAGAGTTCCCAAGATTAAATGCTAACTTATTAGATAATCCATCAATTTCTCAAAGAGAAATGGTTGAAGCAGCACTTAGAGATGAATCCTTTTTGACTATTTTACCAACAGGTGGAGGTAAAACTTTTACTTTTTGGTTACCTGCTGTTTTTAAGGCTAATTCATACAAAAGTTTAACAGTTGTAATCTCTCCATTGCAAGCACTAATAGAAGATCATATAAAAAGCTTTAATCAAAAAGTTGCAAACTATAAAGCAGTTGCAATTAGTGGATTTATGAGTCCTTTAGAACGTAGTGAAGCAGTAGAATTTGTTGTTAATGGTGAAGCTGATATTTTATATATCGCTCCAGAATCACTTCGTTCTAATACAATTTTTAATATTTTAAAAAACAGATATATTGAAAGATTTGTTATTGATGAAGCTCACTGTTTATCTACTTGGGGAAATGATTTTAGACAAGACTATTATTATATTTGTGAGTTTATAAAAGATTTATTAGATAAAAAAATATTTCAAGATCATATTCCAGTTTCTTGTTTTACTGCAACTGGAAAACCTAGTGTTATTAGTGATATTGAAAAATATTTTCAAGACGGACTAAATATAAAATTAGATAAATATTTAGCGATTCCAGAAAGAAAAAACCTAAAATACAAATCAATCCCTTCAAATAGTAAAGATAAATATACTGAGCTTTTAAAACTTATAAATGAACATGATGGTGCAACACTTGTTTATATTCCTACTTCGACAAAAAACTGTGATGAAATAGCTAGAAAAATTGCTATGGATACAGATAAAATATCTAAGTCTTTTCATTCAAAAATTGATTCACAAGAAAAAATGCAAATACTTAAAGATTATATTGAGAATAACATTGATGTAATTGTTGCAACGACAGCTTTTGGAATGGGAGTTGATAAATCAAATATTACAAATGTAATACATTATGAAGTATCAGATTCATTAGAAAATTATGCTCAAGAAGCGGGTAGGGGTGCTAGAGATGAAACTCTTGAAGCTTTTTGTCCAATACTTTTTGATGAAGATGATTTAGATAAACATTTTATATCTTTAAATAGATCAAAATTAACAGCTAGTGAGATTAATTCTATTTTTTTAGTAATTAAAAGATCTAAAGGTGATGTATTAAATAAAACAGCATTTGAATTAGCAAAAGAGGCAGGATGGGATGTAGAAGATACATCAAGCGATTATGCTACAAAAGTTAAAACTGCATTACTAGAGCTTGAAAGAGAAGGGTATATTAGTAGAAAGAGAAATAAAACGAGTTTTTTTGCTGATTCAATTGCTTCAAAAAGTATGGAAAAACTTCATCAAAAATTAGAAGAATCAGACTTCGATGAGACAGATAAACAAAGACTAATTATTGTAATGCAAAGTATCATAGGAAGAGGTAAACCAGAGGCTATACAAGTTGATGAGCTAGCTTATGTTTTAGGGTATACAAAAAATGAAATATCTTTAGCTATAAATCAATTAAAGCAATTAGAACTTCTAGGTGACAGTAAAGATTTAAGTTTAGAAATAAGTATCTTTAGTGTTAATAGTTTCAAAAAAATAAAAGATATAGAGATAGAATTATTAACTTATTTAGAGTCTTTAAATAGCTCAAAAGTAAGAATAAGAGAATTAAATGAGGAACTAAGTAAAAAAGAATTAATAACTAAGAATGAATCAGACTTGATTAAATCAATTATCAAAAGTTGGAGAAGTAAATCAAGTTTTATTTTTAATAGAAGAAATAGAGAACAAGACCTATGGTATTTTAAATTTGAGAATCTAGAAAAGATAAAAGATAAAATTAATAGAAATCATTCAATTAGTGAAAATATTCTAATTTTACTAACTAAAGATTTTGATGATAGACAAAAACATGAGGTGATTTTTTCTTTAAAAGGATTACATGATTTATTAAATGGGAAATATGCTATTGAAGATATTGATAAAGCTTTATTGTATTTACATCATTTAAATATTTTAGAATTATTAAAAGGAAGATTTATAAATTATTCTCCAATGATTATTTATAAAGAAGAAAAAGTAAATAATAAGAGAAAATATACAAATAGTGAATATAAAATTAGACTTGAACAACATTATCAAACAAAGATTGAGTCTATTCATATCATGGGTGAATATGCAAAGAGATTAAAAGATAATGATCACAAAGCTATTTTATTTTTAAAAGACTACTTTACTTTATCATATGAGAGTTTTAAAGACAAGTATAAACTGCTTAAAGAAAAAATCTCAAAACCAATAACACAAAAAAGATTTAATAAGATATTTGAAAAAATGTCGGATGAACAAAAAGAAATTATAACTGATACATCTACAAAAGCTATGATGATACTTGCAGGTCCAGGAAGTGGTAAGACAAAGGTTTTAGTTCATAAAATTGCTTCAATGATTTTAACAGAAGATATAAAACCAGAACAGTTTATGATGCTTACTTTTTCAAAAAGTGCAAAAATGGAGTTTAAATCAAGATTGAACAATCTCATGGGAGCACTTTCACATGATGTTGAGATACAAACATTTCATTCATATGCTTTAAAACTAATTGCAAGAATGGCAGATAAAGAAAATAAAAATATACTTGATAATGCTATTGAAGAAGCTACAAAACAAATAAATAATGGAGATATCAGACTTCCATACATTACTGTATTAGTTTTAGATGAATTTCAGGATATAAATGAAAAAAGCTTTGAATTTGTAAAAGCTATTTATAAAGCAAATAATGAAGATATAAAAATAATTGCAGTTGGTGATGATGATCAGTGTATTATGGATTTTAATGGTGCACAAATAAATTTTATTGATAAATTTAAAAATGAGTTTGGAAAAGATGAAGATGAAAAAGATTTATATAAACAATATGAATTACTTTGTAATTTTAGAAGTAAAAAGAATATTGTAGATTATTCAAATGATTTTATAACCAAGGTTTCAAAAAGATATAAAACACAACCTTTATATGCCAACACTGAAGATAATGGATTTGTAAAAATTAATTCTTATCTATCTTCTAATCTAATTACTCCACTAGTTGATTTAATAAAACTAGAAGAACCATCTTCTAATATAGCAATATTAGCTAGAACAAATGATATGGTTATGGATATATATTCTATTCTTCAAGATAATAATATAGAATCTAGATATTTAATAGAAAGAGAAAAATTCGATTTAAAAAATATTGAAGAAATAGTTGAGTTAGATAGGATTTTAAATAGTTTTATAGTTGAAGATGTAGCTTATAAAGAAAGTCATTTTGAGAGTGCTTTAAAACAAGTTGAAGAAAAATATAAAGAATCAACTAATATACCACTAATCTATAAAATAGTTGATAGATTTTTAAATGAGACAGATGAATATTATGTTTCTCAATGGATAAGTTATTTAGAAGAAATAAAACTAGAAGATTTTGAAAATTATAGAAAGAATATAATAGTTTCTACAATCCATAAATCAAAAGGATTGGAGTTTGATAAAGTATATTTACTAGTAAATGATAATCCTAAAAATGATGAAGATAAAAGACTATTTTATGTTGGTATGACTAGAGCAAAAAATGAACTAAATATTTTAAGACATGGAAAAGATATGTTAAATAAAAAAGAGTATGTAAAATATTTTTTTGATGAAAAAGAATATTTGAACGAGAATAAAACTTTTACTTATGTAATGTCTTTAAGTGACATACGTTTAGGTTTTGATTTAGAAAAATATGGACTGATGAATATGCTTAAATCGGGGATGGATTTGAAAATTGGAAAAAGTAATAGTTTTAACAATTTTTGTTTATTTTTTTGTAATAAAGTTGTTGGAACTTTTTCAAAGAAGTTTAATTCATTGATTATTGAAAAATTAAATCAAGGTTTTATTTTTGATAGCTGTATAATTGAATACATAGTGCTTTGGGAAAATAAAGATTTAAAAAAAAATTTAAGACATCCTCTTTGTAAAATAGTAATGAAGAGTACTAAAAACTAAAAATCATAAAGTTTCTCTAATAATACTCCATAAATGTATTTTTTAATTTTAGCTCTGTACCATTTATATGGTTTGGGGTTTTTAACTAGAGTATTTATGCCTTCATCATTTGGTCTATTAAAAAATTGAGTTATTGATTGTATCTTTATTTTGATCATTTATCGTTGTTAAATTACATTTTTCTTTAGAATATTTTTAGATTTATTGGTTAAATTATCCTCATTTTCAATTTCATTGAAGTCATATTTTTTGAAGATTTAAATAAAAAGATATTGAATAGTAAAATTAAATATTTATAAGAATTAAAAATGAGTCATTTGTGAGTCATTTTAAAGTTATAATAAGATAAAAATTTTATTTATTTAATTATTGGAAAAACATTATTACTAAAATACAGGTCATAAAAAGACTTAAAATAATAAGAAATATAATGAGTATTTAAATAAAGTTTATAATGAAGTAAAAGTGATTAGTTTTAAAGAAGATCATGATGTGTAAAATATATTTTTACAAAATCTTAAGTAAGCACTTATAATACAGTATATGTGAGCACCTCATTGATTAAAAGTGATTTAGATATTGCATATAGACTTTTATATGTAGCAAATACAAGAATTAAAAGATAAAAAATTTTAATATAGACAAAATATGACTTTTACAAATATGATAATAAAAGAAATAGACAAAGGTTATCAATGAGAAAAATGATACTGCTTTTTTCACACAAACTTAGCGAAGATCAAATAAAAGATGCAAAAGAAAATTATGTTATAGATGAGTTTATCTCTCTACCACATAATTTACAAAATATTTGGAGTAATATTTCTCCTGATATTGACTCTTTAAAGGAGGTTTTGATACCTATAAAAAAATTCATTAAAACTGAATCACAACTAAATGATGTTGTATTTATACAAGGTGATTTTGGAGCAGTGTATAGTATGGTAAATTTTTGTCAAGATTTAAGATTGATATCCATATATGCAACAACAGAAAGAGATGCTGTTGAGTATAAAAATGAAGAAGGGAAAATGGTGAAGAAATCAATATTTGAACATAGGAGATTTAGGGAGTATGAATGATATATTAGAATGGTTTAAAAGTGATTATTGGACTAGTATTGATGGTATTGTAACAATTGGTACATTGTTTGCTGTATTGATAAATATTTATTTAAATAATAGAAAAAATACAATAGAAAATGAAAAAATTAAATTTTTTTTTAACATTGATGGAATAGATTATTTACTTGATTTAGATATGCCAAGAAAACATATCTCAAGAAGTGAAATACAGGGAGTACTTAGTGCTTTTCAAAAAGTTCCAGCTCAAAGATATTCTATAGAATATTTATCTGATATAAATTTTTTAGATGATATTTATAAAATTCAAAACAATAAACTCAGCATACTCAGAATTGTTCTAACTCAAAAAGAGCTAAATGGTTGGAAAACTAATGATAATAAATTTCATGATGGATTTAATTTAAATAAGATGAGAAGATTATGAAGTATACAAAAATATCAATAATATTCAAATCAGAAGAAAAGCCACCTTATTTTATTGGTTCACAATTAAGAGGTGCATTAGGCTATTGCCTAAAAAAAGTAACTTGTATAAATCCAAGTTTCAAATGCGAAGATTGCTTTGCAACTAATAATTGCTTGTATTATGAATTTTATGAACAAAAAGATATTTTTCATAAATATAGATTTGATTTTGAACTAGGTAAAGATTATTATGATTTTAATTTTTATCTTTTTGATGATTCAGCTCAAAAACTACCTTATGTCATAAGTGCTTTTCATATGATGCTTACTCAAAATGGGCTTGGTAAAAATAGAACTACATACAAAAATTTTGATATGTATGTTAATGATAAGTTATGTATTGAAAATGGAAAAATAAAATTACCAAAAGATTTTATAAAAACTTTTCAAATAGACAAAATATGTCAAGACATTACATTAAGATTTCAAACACCATTACGATTAAAAAAGAATAATAGTTTTATAAGAATTGCAGATATTGAACTATCTGATTTAGTAAATTCTATTTATCAAAGACAAATGAAAATATTAGGTCGTGGGAATAAAAAATTTCCTTATGAAATACAAGGTGAAATTATTAATAAAAACTTAAAATTTAAAGAGCTTACAAGATTGAGTAATAGACAAAAAACTACTATGAATTTGGGAGGTTTAGTTGGAGATATTAAAATCAAAAACTTAAATAAAGAGTCTTACGAAGTTCTAAAAGTTGGAGAACTTTTAGGTGTTGGAAAACAAACAGTTTTTGGACTTGGAAAAATACAAATCTTAGAAGGAGGTTTAAATTGAATATTTATGAAAAATATTTTGATAAAAGTTTTGAAAATATTATAAAGCCTGAAACTAAAGAAATAAATCATTTATTATCAGATGATATGATATTGATATGTGGTGATTTTTATGGTATTCAAAAATTCATTTTTGAGAGATTATCTACAAAAAATGCTGCAAAAGTTTTAAGAGCAAAATCAGCTTTTATTCAGATATATACAATATATTTAGCTAAATATATTTGTTATAAAATGAATATTAGTGAAAATAATATTTTAACTTCAAATGCAGGAAAATTTGAGATTTTATCAACAAATAAAGATATCTCAATTTTAGAAGAGATACAAAAAAAAGT
>Ga0193953_1001524_pt1 | contig 10559 bp, 5 predicted proteins | sample BB_4_MG_FD_140325 | JGI IMG/M metagenome (GOLD analysis project Ga0193953, IMG submission 140325) | Microbial mat bacterial communities from the Broadkill River, Lewes, Delaware, United States - BB_4_MG | ecosystem: Environmental > Aquatic > Freshwater > River > Microbial mats | place: USA... | reverse complement strand
TAACTCAGATGGAAAAGGGAGATTATTATTTAATTTCATATAAGAGTAAAAATTATCCTAAAGCACTTAATAAATTAGATAAAAAACCTAAATTTTTATTTTGCAAAGGGGATATAACTTGTTTAGATAAGCCAATTATAGCTATAGTTGGAACTAGAAAATCTAGTAAAGAGGGTGAAAATATTGCATATAAAATTAGCCAAAAATTAAGTAGTGATTATATAATTTTAAGTGGATTAGCTAAAGGAATAGATACTAAAGCTCATTTAGGAGCAGTGGATTTAAATAATAAAACTATTGCAGTATTGCCTTCACCGATAAATAAAATATATCCAAAAGAAAATTCATATTTGGCAAGTAGAATTGTTGAAAATAGGGGGCTGCTTTTATCCCCATTTATGCCAGAGATAAATATAAAAAAATATTTCTTTATTTATAGAGATAAAATTCAAGCAGCGTTGTCAGATAAAATATATATTATTGAAATGGGTTTAAAAAGCGGCACTATGCATACATTAAGGGCGGCGGAAAAGTTTAATAAAAAAATTTATATTTATGACTGGGATGAAGTAAAAATAAGTAATTTGGGAAATCATAAATTAATTGATGTTAATATAGGAGAAAAATTTAAGATTATTTAGGAGGGTAAAGATGGAAGTATTTTTATTATTTTTAAGTGTTTCATTTATTGCTATAGGACTTTGGTTTAAGCTCGATAGAGATTTATTTTTATCTGGATTTGAAAAGAAAAAGTTAAGCGATCCTATTAAGTATAAAAATAGTATATCAAAAGTCTTAATATTATATGGAGTATTATTGTTTATTATTAATTTATTATGTTTTATAGATATATATAAATGTAAAAATTTATATTCAATGATTATTTTATTGTTTTTTTCAATTCACATGTATATTATAGAAAGAATATATTTATATCATGGGACATTTTTAGAGAAATAATTGAAGTAATAGAGAGTATTTTTTAAAAATTAAATAATACTAAAACGTTAAGAAAAAAATGTCGAAATATATTAATAAATGCATTATAATGGAATAGGTGGATATTTTTCGATTTAGGAGGATAAATAAGTGATAGTTGTACAAAGATCTATGCTTTATCTTTTTGCATTTATTTTAGAAATGACTTTTATAGAGTATAAGTATCAAAGGGGACAGTATGAATTAAAAGACCACATATATTCTTTAGCTATATTAAAGTTTAGTGCATTTTTGCCAATAATATTATTGTTTGGATTATTTAAAGAAGGGCAAATTAGACATGTGAATTTTTTAATTATTGGTTTGTTATTAGTTGCAACGCTTGGAATATTTATGCTTGGGAAATTTTTAAATGAAAACAAAAAAAGATTTTCAATGTACAAAGGATATGTTTTATATACCTTTTTATTTATGCTATTTTTAGAAGTAAGTAATGGAATTTGGATATATATTGTCGACTATTTATATATTGCTTATATTTTATTTGCACTAATTATTAGAAGTAAATATTTTAAGGGTCAAGTCGAATGGAATGAAAGATTTTTAGTTTATGGGGTTGCATTTATTATAGGATGTTTTGATTTGTTTTTTATTAAAGAGCCACATACTAATATTAATTATTTAGTTGAAATGTTTACTGTAGGATTTATTTTTATTGCAAATATAATAGAAGTATTTGGTCAAAATAAACAAATGATGATTAGTTTTTCAGAAGAAAAAAGAAAAAATTCAGAAAAATTAATAAAGGTTACAACAAAGATGAAAAATATGGAATACTTTGATCAATTGACAGGGCTTAATAATAAAGTATCTTTTAAACATTTTATGGATAGAATTACTGAAGAAAATGAATATAGTGCAAGTTTAATACTAATGGATATTGATAATTTTAAAGATATAAATAATATGTATGGGTTATCAGAAGGAGATAAGGTATTAAATAGTTTTGGTGATTGTTTAAAAAAAATATCAAAAAATGAAGATTTTGCATATAGATTTAGTGGCGATCAATTTGGTATTTTGCATCAATATGGTAAAGAAGAAACAAAGGAATTTGCAGAAAAAATTCTTAATTGTATAGAGGAGAAAAACTGGTATTTTTCAAAATATAATTTAGGAGTAAGTATTGGAATCACTAGTGTTAATTCTAATAAAGGGTATGACAAAATTTATAAAGAGGGCGAATTAGCATTAGCAGAAGCAAAAAAAAGAGGAAAGAGAAGATATTGTTTTTTTAAGGAAGATTTTATGGAAAATTATGATGAGAAACATGCAATGGAAAATCTTCTTTTAAAAAGTATAGAAAATGAAGACTTCGAGATATATTGTCAGCCTAAAATGGATGCTAGAGATAATTCTATTGTGGGTGGAGAGGTGCTTATTCGTTTAAAGAATGAAGATAATGAATTTGTATCTCCACAAATCTTTATTCCAATAGCAGAAGAATTAGGACTTATATCTAAAATCGATAGAATTGTTATGAGAAAAGGTTTTTTATTTATAAAAAGATTAGAAGATTTAGGTTATGATTTGCCTATTTCAATAAATGTTTCTTCTCAAGAATTTATGAATTATGATTTTTTAAGGATGATTGATAAATTTTTGTATGAATTTAAAATAAATCCTAAGCATTTGATTATTGAAATTACTGAAAATTCTTTAATAGAAAATATTGATATGGGAATTAATATTGCACAAGAACTTAAAAAAAGGAATATTGCACTTTCTTTAGATGATTTTGGTACAGGATATTCATCAATAAATTATTTAATTCATTTACCAGTAGACGAGGTGAAATTAGATAAATTTTTTACATGGAGATTAGAGCAAAATCATAAAAGTATAGTATTTTTAAAGAAAATAGGAGAATTTTTAAAAGAGCTTGGAATGAATTTTATTATTGAGGGAGTTGAAACTTCAAATCAGTTAAAAATAATGACTGAGTGTAATTGTTTTAAGTACCAAGGTTATTATGCATATAAACCAATGGATATAGATTCATTTATTGAATTAGTAAATAATTTAGAATAAATAGCATATAATTTATTTAAAACGGCTTAGATAGTCGTTTTTTTATAATAAAAATCATAAGATTTCTCTTATGATTAAATAGTTATCAATATTTTTTTACCTTGCAACTTAACTTCAATACGCATAGGACACATCCTTTCAAATTTTTAATTATTAAATTCAGTATTAATGAATGTAAAATAATTATAGAAAATAGTATCAATTTGCAATAATATAGTATCATAAAATTAAAGAAATATGCAATAAATTATATAAAGAAATTAAGATTTAAATAATTGCAAGACAAAGAGTTATCCACAGAACAGATGTTTTACGCACAATAAATTGTTAATAAATCAATACGCAAAGGGTTATCCACAAAAAAACAGTTAGTTATCCACCAAATGTTGATAACTTTAATAAACATTAGAATTATCGTATCTAACCTGTTAATAAAATGTGAGGAGTGAAAATTAAAAAAATATATAGAAATATAAATATTCTGAAAAAAGATTGTTAAAATAAAATAAATTCAAAAATGTATATTAAAACCCAAATGACAGAGATTTAATCTCTGTCATTTGGGTTTTAAATTATGGTGTTATTTAAGTTTAAATTGTTTTATAAGAGTACTTAAAGTTTCAGCTAATTCAGCTAAATGTTCACTTGAATTAGAAACTTCTTGTAAGGAAGCGCTTTGTTCTTCAGTAGAAGCAGAAGCTTCTTCTGTAGAGGCTGCATTTTCTTCTGCAATAGCAGATAAATTTTGCATAATATCGACTATTTTATTTTTTTCAGAGGCCATTATATTGCTTGATTTTAATAATTCGTCAATTTGAATCGTTATTTCTTTAATGGATGCTGATAAAGATTTAAATTGTTCTGATGTTTTATAAACACTTTCTGTTTGTTCTTTAACAATTTCTGAAACAACGCTCATTGTTTCAACTGAAGATTTTGCATCTGAAACTAATATATTAACAGCTTCATCAATTTCTTTAGTTGAATCAGTAGATTGTTCGGCTAATTTTCGAATCTCTTCAGCAACTACTGCAAAGCCCTTGCCGGCTTCACCAGCTCTAGCGGCTTCTATTGCAGCATTAAGAGCAAGTAAATTAGTTTGTTCAGCAATACTTGCAATTAACTGACTGACTTCACCAATTTTTTCAGCACTTTTATTTGTTTTAGAAATACTATCAAAAATGCTTTTGCTAGCCTTAGAGCTTTCATTTGTTTTTTTATCAAGAGTTGTAACTATATCTAAACCTTCATTAATAACATCTGTAACAGAATTTGAAGCATCACTTAAATTTTTAATTGAAAGCTGATCTTTTTCAATTAGATCTCCAAGAATTAATGCATTTTCAGAACCTGATTCTGTATCTTTAGCTTGATCGCCAGCACCTTTTGCAATTTCTTCAATGGTTCTAGCCACTTCTTCAGATGCAAGTGCTGCTTGAGAAGATGTTGTTGATAATTCTTCGGATGCACTATGAACAGATAAAGAGGTGTCATTAATTTCATGTACAATATTCTTAAGATTATTGCCCATTTCATCCATAGCTCTAGATAAATCTCCTAATTCATCATTTCTAGCTAATTGTTTTTCGGGAGTTTTAACTGTTAAATCACCACTTGCAATAATCTGTGCGTGTTTTGAAGATATTTTAATGGTTTTAACAATACTATGAATAATTAGATATAAAATTGTTCCAATAATAATTATTCCTATTATTAGAGCGATTATAGATATGGTACGATCTGAATTTGCTTTAGCCATCATTTCATCCATAGAGATGGTAGAACCCATTATCCAATAACGATCTAAAGAACTTAAATGAATAGGATAAAATACCTTGTAAGCATCTCCTTGAAGGGTTGAAGAGTAAAGTGTGTCAGATGAAATTTGATTGTTTTCTATCTTAGATAAAATATCTGTATTAGTATTGTCTTTAAATTCTTCTGCCTGCGTACCTATATTTTCTTCATTAGGATGTGCAATAACTACGCCAGAATCAGATATTATTTTTGTATATCCACTTTCATAGAATAGATTTTCATTGTTTTTTTCTAATAAACTCATTACATCAATGTCTAGTCCAACGGCACCTAAAAATTCACCATTTATTATTATAGGAGCCGTTATAACTACCATATTTACATCTATGCCATTCATGTTGTAAATAGTTGGGTCAGATAGATAGATTTCTTTAGTTTTCTTTGGAAGAAGATAGTAGTCATCTGTTTCATAGCCCCCGCAAGCCTGTATGGTTATTTCGCCACCACTTTTAGTCCAACAAGGGATAAACCTTCCAGTTGCATCATGACCAGCTGCATTAATAAATAGTTTGTCCTTTCCATCAAATGCATCTGGTTCCCAAATAGTCCATGAATCAATTACATAAGGATTAGTTTCAAGTACTTCTTTAAGAATTTCTAGTGCTGAGTCTCTAGAAACCTCACCCTTTTTTTTGTAGCCTTCAAAAGTATCTGCTAAAGTTTGAGTCATATCAATATGTCTTGTCATAAAAGAACTGTATTCGGATGCATATTTTTGAATCTTTTCCTCTGCAGATTCTTTAGAAAGAGCTAGCGTGCTTTGATAAGATGAATAAGATAGATATCCAGTGATAATACCAAATATTAAAAGAGCACTACCTAATATACCAATTAGTAACTTTGCTTCTAGTTTTAACTTTTTCAATTTATAAACCTCCTTAAAAATATTTATTCTATTAATTGATACCCGATTACTTAAGAAAAATCATACTAATTGTGAGTGACAAATTATAAACAAAGTTAAAATAAATAAAGATTCGCTAAAAATGTCGAAAATAAGCGGTTTATAAAAAGATGATATTAGTTATTATTTTTTATTATATCAAAATAAGATTTATTTATAACAAAATACCTACAACAGTATTTATTGTAGGTATTTTGTAAGATTATTAAAATTAAAAATTATTTAATTTTAAATTGTTTAATTAATTGACTCAAAGTTTCAGCTAATTCAGCTAAATGTTCACTTGAATTAGAAACTTCTTGTAAAGAAGCGCTTTGTTCTTCAGTAGAAGCAGAAGCTTCTTCAGTAGAGGCTGCATTTTCTTCTGCAATTGCTGATAAATTTTGCATAACATCGACTATTTTATTTTTTTCAGAAGCCATTATATCACTTGATTTTAATAATTCATCAACTTGAGTTGTTATTTCCTTTATAGATTCTGAAAGAGATTTAAATTGTTCAGATGTTTGATAGACGCTGTCGGTTTGTTCTTTAACAATTGAAGATACAGAATTCATGGTTTCAACAGATGTTTGTGCATCAGTTACTAAAATTCTTACAGCTTCGTCAATTTCTTTGGTTGAATTAGTAGATTGTTCGGCTAATTTTCTAATTTCTTCAGCAACTACTGCAAATCCTTTACCAGCTTCACCAGCTCTAGCAGCTTCTATTGCAGCGTTAAGAGCAAGTAAATTAGTTTGTTCAGCGATACTTGCAATTAATTGACTAACTTCACCAATTTTCTCTGCACTCTTATTTGTTTTAGAAATGCTTTCAAAAATGCTTTGACTTGCATTTGAACTCTCATTTGTTTTTGCATCTAAATTATCAACTATTGATAAACCAGTTTCAATCATTTTAGAGACAGAAGCGGAGGTATTTCCAAGTTTTTTGATAGAAGCTTGATCTTTTTCTATTAAATCACCTAGAATTAATGCGTTTTCAGAACCAGTTTCAGTATCTCTAGCTTGATCGCCAGCACCTTTTGCAATTTCTTCAATTGTTCTAGCTACTTCCTCAGATGCAAGTGCAGCTTGATTAGAAGTGCTAGATAATTCTTCAGATGCACTGTGTACAGAAAGAGATGTAACATCTATTTCATTTACAATTTTTCGTAAATTAGTGCTCATTTTATCCATTGCTCTTGCTAATATGCCTAGTTCGTCTTGTCTTTTTAAAAATTTCTCAGGAGTTTCAATTGATAAATCTCCAGAGGCAATTGTTTCTGCATGTTTTGAGGCAGCTTTTATTAAATTAACTACAGAATTAATTATTAGGTATAATAATGCACCAATTAATAATATGCCAAGGATTAAAGCAACTATTGAAATAAGTCTATCTCTATTTGCTTCAGCCATCATTTCTTTTTCTGATACAACAGCTCCCATAATCCAAAATCTATTAGAATCGCTTAATTGTATTGGATAAAACACTTTATAAGCTTCTTCACCTAAATGTTTTGAAAAAATATCATCAGAAAAAAGGGTTCCTGCCTTTAGTGAAGATAATAAATTTGGACTGTTAGCAAATTCAGATGCTTCTATACCAATATTTTCGGTATTTGGATGAGCAATTGTAGTCTTAGAATCTGAAATTATTTTGGTATAACCAGTTTCATGGAAAAGATTTTCATTGTTTTTATCCACTAGGCTCATAACATCTATATCTAGTCCAATTGCACCTAGAAATTCTCCATCTACAATTACAGGTGCAACCATAACTACCATATTTACATCTACACCATTCATATTATAAACGGTTGGGTCGGAAATATAGAGTTCCTTATTTTGTTTTGGAAGCAAATAATAATCATCTGTATCGTAGCCATAAGAAGCAACTAATTCGATTTCTCCAGCGCCTTTGGTCCAGCAAGGAACAAATCTACCATTTTCATCATAACCAAGTTTGTTTTTAAATTGACTATCCTTCCCATCAAAAGCATTTGGCTCCCAAACAGTCCAAGCATCAACAATATATGGGTTTTCATTAAGTACTTGATATAGCATATTTAAGCCTGCTTCTCTTGAAACGCTTCCGCTTTTTTTATAACCTTCAAAAGCTTGTGCTAGAGTCTTTGTCATATCAATATGCCTAGTCATAAAAGAGCTATATTCTGATGCATTTTTTTGAACTGTTTCTTCAATATGATCTTTTGAAATATTAAGAGTATTTCTGTAAGATGAATAAGAAAGATAACCAGTTATTAAGCCAAAAATTACTAGAGCAGGTCCTAAAATACCTAATAATAGTTTAGCTTTTAATTTCATTTGTTTCAAATTAAGTCCCCCTTAAAATTGTGAAAATATAATATATAAAATAATAAAGCATACAAAGATTTGAATTTTGTATGCAAAATATATTTATATCAAAAATAAAATTATCAAAGTATATATTTTATAAATGTCTTAAATAACGTCTTAAATGATCTAGTGCCTGTCTAGCAGCTCTTTCTCTTATTGAGTTTCTATTACCCACAAAATTATGTTTATAAACAGAAGTTTCTCCATTTACTGATAAACCTATATAGACTAAGCCAACCGGTTTTTCAAGTGTTCCACCTGTTGGGCCTGCTATGCCGGTAGTCGATATGCCAACATTTGAACCAGTTTTTTTGCAGATGCCTTCAGCCATTTTAATTGCGCAAGCTTCACTTACAGCGCCATCTGATGAAAGAACATCTAAAGGAACGTCTAAAAGAGAATTTTTTAAATTATTGCTATAGGATACAATGCTTCCTAAAAAAACACTTGAAGCTCCATCCAAATTAACTAATTTTGAAGCAATTAAACCTCCAGTACAGGATTCAGCAGTAGAAATGGTAAAATTCTTTTCTTTTAGACGATTAAAAACAGCATTTTCTAATTCTTCGGCATCAATACCAAAAATATTATCACCTAATCGCTTTCTAACTTCTTTTTCAATTGGCAGAAGAAGTTCTTTAGCTAAATCTTTTCTAGGTGCCTTTGCAGTTAGTCTAAATTCCATTCCATAAGGATGTGCATAGGGTGCAATAGTAGGATTACTTTGATCTTTTAGTAAATCACTAATAAGCATTTCAGCCATTGATTCTCCAATTCCAAAAACGTTTAAAGATTTAGAATAGATAGTTTGCCCAACCTGTTTTCCTAATAGTGGCATAACTTGTTTTGTAAACATATTTTTCATTTCAGCTGGAGGTCCAGGCAGTAAATAAAATCCTGTATTTGAAGATTGAATAAATAATCCTGGAGCTGTTCCCATATCGTTATCTAATAACATACAATCGCTTGGAAACATAGCTTGCTTTATATTATTTTTTGGCATTTTTTTATTTCTTGCCTTAAACATTTCTTTAATTTTTAAAAGTACATCTTCTCTTAGAATTAATGATTTATTTAAAAATTGACAAACCGATTCTTTAGTTAAGTCATCTTGAGTTGGACCAAGCCCACCGGTAATAATAACTAAATCGGAACGCTTTGAAGCGAGTTTTAATAATTGTGTTAATCTATCAGTATTATCGCCGACAACCGTTTGGTAGTATAGATTTATACCTAATTCGGCAAGTTTCTTAGATAAGTATTGAGCATTTGTATTTAAGATATCTCCTAATAGTAATTCTGTACCAACATGTATTAATTCAGCATTCATTTTTGCACCTCATACGACATTTTATTTTATAACTACATTTTAATATAAAAAATATTTTTAAACAATCATTTAATGGAAGATGTTTAAAAATAAAGATTAATGTAATAGATATAAGATATTTAAAAAATAAGGTAATTTTTTTAACGAGTATAAATTAATCCTAAGGGTATAAATCAATCAGGAGGGATTTATATGACTGAAAGAATAAACATAATAAAAAATTTAGAAGAATTAAGAGAAAGAATTGATATAGAGTATACTGTTTTAAAACAATCAGAAGAAACTGCTAAATTAGAAAATATTCTATTTAAAAAAGCGGAAATATGTATTTGGCAAATGGATTATAAAGAACTATTCAATATATATCAGGAAATATTAAATGAAATTGAAATGGACGATAAAAAGACAAAAAAAATATTAATACTAAAAAAAATTGCAAGTATGTATTGGTATCCATTTTCTGTTGATTTTGGAGAGTTATATAGTTATTTAAAGGAATTTGAAAAAAACAATGATGAGGAAAATATGGCTCTTATATATTTTGCTCTTTCATTAGCATATAGAATGAGAAAAAGATATGATAAAGCAATGCAAAATACTATTAAGATGCTAGCCTTAATAAAGGAAGAAAATATTTTTTTCTGTTTAGGGTATCTACAGTTATCTGAAATTCACTTATTAAAAAATAATCCCAATTTTGCACTTGAAAATATAAGACATTTAATAAGTAAGAAAATAGTTACTGAAAATGTTTATTGGCATTATAGAATTACATTATATATGGCATATGTATATAGTAGATTAAATGACTTTGAAAATTCTATAGAAGCACTAGAAATATTAAATTCTTTACCTGTTGAAATTGGCAAGTGTCCATTTAAAGTTTATGATTACCTTTTAAAGGCATCAATTTATCAAAATTTAGCAGATGAAATTACAGCAGAAAAATTTTTTAGAAGAATAGAAGAATTAGAGGAAATACATTTAGATTTTGAACTTAGAAGGAAGTACACAGAAGCTTATATTGCTTTTTTAGAACAAATGGGAAGATATAAAGAGGCAAATAGATTACACCATAAACTAAAGAAAATATTTTTTGAAGTATTTAAATCAGGAGAAAGTCTTCAAATGAAATATG
>Ga0193953_1001523_pt1 | contig 10568 bp, 6 predicted proteins | sample BB_4_MG_FD_140325 | JGI IMG/M metagenome (GOLD analysis project Ga0193953, IMG submission 140325) | Microbial mat bacterial communities from the Broadkill River, Lewes, Delaware, United States - BB_4_MG | ecosystem: Environmental > Aquatic > Freshwater > River > Microbial mats | place: USA... | reverse complement strand
TGTTTCTTTTCTTCAAATCCTTTATGGATATTTTTCCCCATTATTTCATTCCACCCCATCATGCGTCTACCATTCTTCTCTATAAATTGTGAAATGTTATTGGTAAAATAAATTTGTAAATCGGCTGGTGTTTGTAATCCTTTTTCTTTCATGTATTCCTGTACATGTTTCGATTCTTCCCAAACCTTATAACCAACTTCATCACCACCAATATGTATCACTTCAGAAGGAAACAATTCAAAAATTTCAGTTAATACATCTTTTATAAATTGTACTACTTTTGGATTTGTTATGTCATAATTATCATAATGACGACCAAATTTAATAGGTACCTCAATATCTTTATTAGCTGTTCCTAGCCATGTGTAGGCCGCAATTGCAGCACTTGAATGACCTGGCATTTCAAATTCAGGGACTACAGTTATTTGTCTTTCAGCTGCATATTTTACAATATCTTTAATTTGTTTTTGTGTATAGAAACCTTCATGTGGAACTCCTGAAGTTTTTCCACTACCCCAAGTCTCAATTTCTGAATCAGTTCTTTTTGAGCCAATTTCAGTTAGTTTAGGATATTTTTTAATTTCAATTCTCCAACCGGCATCATCTGTTAAATGCCAGTGAAAAACATTCATTTTAAGTAAAGCCATTTCATCCAATAATAATTTTACAAATTCTTCTCCATGAAAGTATCTAGATTCATCTAACATATAAGCTCGCCATTTAAATCTTGGAGCATCTTCAATTGATACTAAAGGAATTGTAAACTTTGTACTCTGAAATGAAAGTAATTGTTTTAGAGTTTGATATCCATAAAACAAACCAGCTTTTGATCCTCCTGTTATAATAATATTATTTTGCGCTACGGATAATTTATATTCTTCTGAAGCCAAATTATTATTGATTTTTAAATGAATTCCGTTACTTTTTATTTTTCCTAGCCGTTTTATTTTAAGAGAGATATTGTTAAAAGAGTTAAAATATTCTTTCATTAAATGAGCAAGCTTAATGGTTTCTTTAGTTGAATAAATAACGGTATTATTTGATATGAAAAACTCACCTTTTGAAAATTCAATAGAGTTTGGCATTGGAATAATAGTTGTTCTTACATCTTGAGCCATAGAATTAAATGAAACAAGAAATGAGAATAGAGTAATTAGTATTGTTTTGTTCATAACAGATGCTTAATTATTGTTATTAGATTGGTTTATTTCTTTTCTCCAATTAGTTTGGATTGATTTTAATTCATTAAAAATTTCTGGAAAACCCTTAGCTAAATTTGTTGTTTCACCTGGATCAATATCTAAATTATATAGATACTCTCCATATTGCATTTCAACCATTTCATAATCTGAATTAGCTTTCGCCTTTTCACTAGCTGTTCTTAATTTCCACTTTCCTTTGCGTACTGCAGTTTGTGCATTATTATCCCAAACTAAATAATTATGATGCAACTTATTATTTGTTCCATTTAACAAGTTTGAAATATCTAATCCATCAATATTTTTTGGAATTTCAATCCCAACAGCATTGCAAATTGTAGGTAAAACATCCATAGCGCTCACTAAATTATTTGAAGTTTTTCCTTTTTGATATTTCTTTGGATAGGAAATTATTAACGGAACTCGAATACCTCCTTCATATAAAGTGTATTTAGAACCTCTAAATGGTGTGTTGTTAGCATAAATAGGAGTAGAGCCACCATTATCACTCACTAAAATAACTATGGTGTTTTCTGCTAAGTTATTTTCTTTTAGAAATGTAGTAACCTTACCAATTTCTTTATCAAGAAAATGCAATTGCCCCAAATATTGTGCTCTACCTTCTGGGTTGTTTGGATACCTACCTTTTTGATACCAATCATAATACTCTTCTTTAGAAGGATCCCAGTCATGATATCCTTTTAAACCATTTTTAGATAAATATTCTTTTGGTAATTGATGAGTGAAATTATGAACAGCATTAAATGATAATTGTAGGAAAAATGGCTTTTCTTTATTCTTTCCGATAAAATTTCTCGCTTTAAGTCCAAATATTTCTGTTGAAAACCCAATAGTATCGGCTTTTTGTGTATTGTTCCAAAAAGCTTGTTGCCTTAAACTTTGTCCTTTTCTTTTATTCTCTTTTTTTACAGATTGAAAATCAGATTCAATAACATCGGTATGATTTAAATAGTGTTTTCTTGGGGAAGTGTGCCCGTAGTAATAATCAAAACCGTGATTTAAAGGAAAGCTTCTATTTGTAGTGACAGATTCATAAGATCCATAATGTACTTTTCCAACATATCCGGTCGCATAGTTTTTTTGTTTTAATAATTCAGGAATGGTTTTATAATTTGCATTATGTATTCCTTTCCCTCCATACCAAAAAGTTCCCCAACGCTGTTGATAACTCCCTGTAATTAAACCTCCTCTTGATGGACTACAAATAGAGGAAGTTGCATAGGCGTTTGTAAAACGGGTACCATTTGCGGCAATGGCATCTATATTTGGCGTTTGAACATCGGTTGTGTTACCAGTTACACTCATATCTGCATATCCTAAATCATCTACAACTATTAATACAATATTTGGTGTTGCGTTTGGTAATGAGTTTTCTTTTTTAGAGGTACATGAAAATGAGAGTATCGCAATACTGACAATTAAAATAATTTTTTTTTGTATCATGAGATAATTATTAATGTTTAAATAATGTGCTCGAACACACAAATATATATGGAAATAAAAACATATCAAAGGATTCTTATAAAAACAGGCTTATTTAGAAACTTTATTTTTAATTATTCCCAATAGGAAGAAAATATTTCTCGCATTTTTGGATAATCTGTATCCGAATCACCAATTAATTTACGTTGCTTTTTGAGTTCAATTTTCATTACTTTTATAATTTCTGAATATTCAGCATCATGATAAGCATTGTGATTTTCATTTGGATCTTTTTCCATATCATAGAACTCCCAAGCTGGTTTTGTAGTTTCTTTTGAAGATCCAGTCATGTTTAAAGCTTGTCCATAGAAAAAAGCAAGTTTGTACTTTTCATTTCTTATTCCAAAGTGTCCGGGCCTAACAGGATAGTGTTGCCAGTATCTGTAATAAGCTGATTTTCTCCAGTTATTTGGAGCATTACCTTTTAAGTTTTCTCTAAAACTTCTTCCTTGCATAGATGTCGGATTGTCTAATCCAGCATAGTCAGCAATAAGGGAAGGATAATCTATATTTAAGATAATATCATCAATTCGTTTACCTGCTGGTATTTCTTTTGGGTAACGAATTACAAATGGCATTCTTAATGATTCATCATAAATTAATCGTTTATCAAAAAAGCCATGTTCTCCTAAGAAATATCCTTGGTCTGCTGTATAAATAACTACGGTATTTTCAGAAAGTCCAGAGGTTTCAAGATAATCTAATATTTTACCAATATTATCATCAATAGCGGCTCCCGAACGCATGAAATCTTTAACAAATTTCTGATAAATTTGTTTTCTGGCAGTTATACTATCTAAGTCTTTTGTATAAAATGGTAAACCAGGGTATTTACACCACCATTTTTCAGGATCGTTGGATGCCTGTTTATAACGCCAACCTAAATTTTCTAATTTTTGGCCAATAAAACTTCTTCCCGTTGTTTTTGGTGAATAATCGAAAAGTGAAGCTGGTTCAGGAATTTCGACATCTTTGTACAAATCATTGTAGCGTTCAGGATAGTCAAATGGTTCATGCGTAGCTTTAAAATGTGTCATCAGCATAAATGGTTTGTCAGGGTCTCTTTTATCTAACCATTCAATTGATAAATCAGCTATTACATCAGTTGAAAAACCTTTGTGTACATCCCATTCTGAGGCTTCTTTATGAAAGTTTTCTGAAGTTCTTAAAATTGGATCCCAATACCTTCCTTGATCATGTAAAATATTGTAATAATCAAACCCAGATGGTTCTTTTTTGAGGTGCCATTTACCAATAAGTGCAGTTTGGTAATCAGCCTTTTTAACCACTTTGGCAATATTTAAGCTATCAGGACTCAATGCATCATTTAAAGTATACACTCCATTTTTATTACTGTATTGACCTGTTAAAATGCTTGCTCTACTTGGAGTACAAATAGAATTTGTACAAAATGAATTATTTAATACAACTCCTTGTTTTGCCAATTTTGAAATATTGGGTGTATGAACATAATCTTTTAAAATTCCTCCATAAATTCCCCAGGCCTGCGAAGTATGATCATCAGACATGATGAAAATTATGTTTGGTTTGTCATGAGAATTTTCCTTTGTTGGAGTTTTACAACTATAAATTGTCAAAAGACAACTTGTGAGAAACAAATATTTGAAATATTTATGATTCATTTTTATTTAGCTTTTTGATAATTAGGATTCAATTCTGTTGGGATAGGAGCATTTGTTCGGGTTCTCCAATTATTTAATAATTTCAATAATTCCTTCACTTTTTTAGGTTTGTTAAAAGCTAAGTTTTGTTGTTCAGAAATATCAGTCTTTAAATTGTAGAGTTCAATTTCACCATTTTCAAAGTATTGATGTAATTTCCATTTTCCAAAGCGTAGGGTAGAGCCTGGGCGGGTTCTAAAATAAGGATCTCTACCTGTATTTTTATTGTATCCTTTTTCGGCCTGAAGATAAATTGGAAAATGCCAAAAAAGTGGACGTTTTTTAAAAGTCCCTTTATTAAATAAAATAGGTGTTAAACTTTGCCCATCTAATCTTTGATTAGAGGTAATTTTTGTATTTGAAATTTCCAATAGCGTTGGATAAAAATCGATATTATTTACAGGTTTTTTTGAAATAGATTGTTGCTTTATTTTTCCGTCCCATCTTACTATAAGAGGAACTCTTGTACCTCCTTCATAATAGGCTCCCTTACCATACTTTAATGGATTTTGGTTTGACACAGAATACAAACCACCGTTATCAGATGTAAATACTATAATGGTGTTTGAAGCTAACTTTAAATCTTCTATAGTTTTAATTAATCTTCCAACATTTGAATCCATTGTTTCAATCATTGCTGCATACCCCGTATTTTTATGGCTTGAAGAAGCTGTTTTATTTTTATATTTTTCAATCAATTTCTCTTTCCCTTGAATAGGAGTATGTACAGCATAAAATGTCATATATAAGAAAAAAGGAGTGCTTTTATGATTTTTTAAAAATGAAATAGCTTCATCTGTTAGTCTATCAGTTAAATATTCATTCTTTGGTCCATCTTCTAAGTTTTTATTATTGTATGGACTAAAATAAGATTTTGGATGTCCTGCATGAGTTCCAGCAATATTGATATCGAATCCCTGTGATTTAGGATCTTTTCCTAAATGCCATTTACCAATAGAAATCGTTGTGTAATTGGACTTTTTTAAAGATTCGGCTATTGTAATGATACTATCATGTAACGTAACTGTATTTGGAGTTGGTATTAATTTACGGTCCTTTGATTTACCTCTGTCTGAATTATTAACAGTGTAAACTCCATGTCTAGGACTGTATTGACCAGACATGAGTCCTGCTCTGCTCGGAGCACAATTTGCAGCAGAAGCATAAGCATCGGTAAATCTCATTCCCATAGATGCCAATTTATCTATATTTGGTGTTTCGTAAAAGGAGCTTCCGTAGCATGATAGATCCGTCCAACCCAAATCATCAATATTAATGTACACAATATTTGGTTTTTCCTGGGCGATGCTATGCATACAAATTGATAGAAAATATAGTATTGCCAATGCTTTTTTCATATCCTTTATTTGATTATTATTTCATCAATAAAAAACCAGGCAGGGTTTCCAGCTCCAAGGTGACTATCAGGGCAGTTTCCGATAGTTTTTACATTTAATTTTATATACCTGTTCTTTCGATTGATTTTTAAATTTAGAATATCGATTGAATTTTCGTTTGAAAGAGATGGTGATGAGGAATATAATAGAGAACTGAAATTTTTTCCATCATCTGAAAAACTAACCTCAAACATTTTAGGTGCAAAAATCCAGTTACCTGAAGAATTCATGAAGCTAATTCCAATTTTCTCGATTTTTTTTTGAGTATTTAAATCAATTACAAATTCCAAATCTTTACCCTCATGGCCAATCCATTGACCAGAACTATAATCGTGATATCCTAGTTTTCCATCGAGTAAAACTTCAATGTTTTGATATTTAGAATGGGCTGGTTTTGTAGCTGTAATTTTAGCACCGATACCGTTGTGATTAATGGTTTGTATTTTTTTTGGAATATCCTTTTTATTTCCATGTTCCCAGTTCAGATAGTCTTGTATTAATTCTTGTACAATTTCAGGGTATTCATCGGCAAGATTTACCATTTCAGATACATCCATACTTAAATCAGATAAAAATAAAGCATCTTTTTCTGGGTCAAGTTTTCCTTTATGTGAAGTGTCTTTTGGGTATCCAATTAATTTCCATTTTCCTTTTCTAACTACCCATTGATTCCCATACTTCCAAAAAGCACTTTTTCTTGGCGATTCTATTGAAGGATTTTCGATTATATTAGAAAGATCTATTCCATCAATATTGTTTAATTTAGTTTTTAATCCACATAGTTTTGAAAGAGTAGGCATCCAGTCAAAATTCATTAAGAATTGATCACTAGTGATATTATGAGGTAAGTTATTTTTCCATGATATAATTGAAGGTAATCGGATACCTCCTTCAAATAAACTGCTTTTAGCTCCTCGATAAGGACCAGAATTTCCACCGCCATTAAAAGCACGTGTTTCAGTAGAGTATCCATTGTCAGACTGATATACTATTATGGTGTTTTCACGAATTCCTAATGCGTCTAATTTATCCATTAAAAAACCAATTCTTTCATCAATAGTTGAAATAAAAGCAGCATAATCACCTCTTGGTTTTTCGGTGTTTTTATAATAGTCTCTCCATTTCTGAGTTGGCTGATATGGATAGTGAGGCATGTTAATAGCATAGTACATAAAGAACGGTTGTTCCTTATGTTCTTCAACATATTTAATTGCTTTGTTAGAAGCTAAATCGGGAAAATACTGTCCGTCATAAAATACTTCCTTACCGTTCTCATAGAGATCATGTACATTAGGCCCTTCCCAATAAAAATAATGTGAGTAATTATCTATGCAACCACGTAAATGACCAAAAGAATAGTCGAATCCTTGAGCGTTAGGACTGCTTTCTTCACTCATACCTAAATGCCATTTTCCAATATGACCAGTATTATAGCCGTTATCTTTAAAAAGTTTGGCAATGGTATATTGATTTCCAGGTAATCCATGAGAGCCAGGTGAAGCTGATGTATTTCCTGAAACGCCTGCATTTTGAGGATATTTTCCTGTTAATAATGCAGCTCTTGAAGGTGCACAAACTGGTGCAGCAACATAGGCCTGAGTAAAACGTGTTCCTTCTTTTGCTAGTTTATCTAAATTAGGAGAGTAAATATCTTTAGCGCCATAGCTGCCTAAATCAATAGCTCCCTGGTCATCAGTGTAAATAACAATTACATTTGGTTTTTTGTTTGACCGATACTGTGCTTGTAAATGAACTACACCAAAAATAGAAAAGCTAAGTATTAGTAGGTTCTGTAGAAAGATTGATTGGTTAGTTTTCATTTAAAGATACTTGTTTAATAATTTTTATTATTTAGGGGAGCTTTCTTATATACTTTTACATAATCAAAAACTACCGAGTCTGGAAATTTTGATTTTTTGAAATTACCTCCCCAACCCGACAATTCAGCACTAAGGATAAGATATTCAGGAATATGGGATAGAGCTTCCGTAGTTCTCCAAGTTTCTTTGCCGTCTACATAGAAAATATATTCTTTTTTTGTCCATTCAAGGCCGAATGTATGAAACCCTCTATCAATATTATCTATTTGGATCTTTTCACCTACACTTTTGTGGTACTTTCCATATCCATTCCAATGTAAATTGTGATAGACATATTTACTGCCTCCATTGGTGTGGTATTCAAATATATCTATTTCGGTTCCAAATTTTTGAGGATTGTTATTCTCTTTATGAATAAACGGTGATTGTAACCAAAAAGCAACATGAGGCCCAAGCACTTGGTTCATTTTTGCCCTACATTCAAAATAACCATATCTAGTTAAAAACTTATCTTGAGTTCCTATTTGTCCTATTTGATATATAGAATCAGTTTTTGATACTTCAATGATTAGTTTTCCATTTCCATCTAAATAGGTATTCTCTTTCTTAACAATTCCAAATTGTCGTTTACTTTCTGTAGCTCTGTAACTCCATTTTAGTGAGTCAATAACAGATCCATTAAAATCATCACTCCATATTAAAGTGTAATTTTTTAGTATATGCGAAGGTGTTTGCCCAATACTTGTTTGAAAAATTAATAGTACAAATATTAATCTGGTTATTTTCATTAGGAATTTTTGATTGTGTAAAAAGAGAAATTTCTTAATTTTCATTTTTGTGAGCTTTTGGCTTAAAAGTAGTTTCAGTATCATTTTTTTGTGGCTCACCAACGGTGCTACGACCATTTTTGACGTATTGTTCCATTAATTTCGTTAGTTTTTGAACTAATTCGGGATGTTTATAGGCTACATTATTTTTTTCGGAAATATCATCTTTTAGATTATACAATTGATATAAAGGAAGGTTTAATTTTCTTGCAGCCTTTGGTACGGGATATGACCAACCACCAGAACCTGGTCCAAATATTAATTTCCAATTTCCTTGACGAATTGAAAAAACACCTTCAATGGAATGATGAATAGTAGCTTCACGTATCGGTTTTTCAATTTTTTCACCTAGCAATACTGGTAATATATTGAAACTGTCTTCTGCTGAATTATCTGCTATTTTTTCGTTTACAATAGCTCCAACAGTCATCATTAAATCTGTTAGGCAAACCGTTTCAGCTGAGTATGTCCCAGCTTTAATTTTCCTAGGCCATTTTACAATAAAAGGAATTCTATGACCACCTTCAAAAATATCAGCCTTATGTCCTCGCATGTTATAACTTGGATGATGACCAAAATTTAATTGTTCCTGAAGATTTGCGGCAGGAGCAAATCCATTGTCGCTGGTAAAAACAATTAATGTGTTATTATCTATGCCTTTTTCTTTTAAAATTTCTTCTATTTGTTTTACAACATCATCAACCATTAAAACAAAATCGCCATATTCTCCAGCTTTACTTTTTCCTCTAAATTTGGGTGTTGGTAAAATAGGAGTATGAGGAGCCGGTAGTGGAAAGTAAAGAAAGAAGGGTTCTTTTTTATCTGCATTTTTTTGAATATATTCAGTAGCTTTTTTGGTTAAATGAGGTAATACTTCATCATGTTTAAAATCATTTCCAATAGGTCCTTTTCTCCAAAAACCTTTCCCAGTTGTTCCATTGATAGTGTCGATGCGTGTTGCGGTTATTTGTCTATTTTTAATGTAGAAATAGGGTGGAATGTCTAACGATGCTGTGATTCCATAAAATTCATCAAAGCCTATATCGTTTGGAGTTCCGTTAATTGGTTTATTGAAATCTATTTTACCGTTTTTATCTTTTGCCCAGTCTAAACCTAAATGCCATTTTCCAATACAGGCGGTATTATATCCTTGCTTTTTTAATAAAGAGGCTACAGTTTCTCTTTTTGAATTTATTAATGGCTTGTCATAACTCCAAAGAACCCCAGACTTCATCCAGGTTCTCCAAGCATATCTACCTGTTAAAATTCCGTATCTGGTCGGTGTGCAAACGGCTGAATTACTATGAGCATCATTAAACGAAATTCCTTCCTGTGCTAATTTATCTATGTTTGGTGTATTTATTTTAGATTGATTGTTTAAGTAAGAAATATCACCATACCCTAAGTCATCGGCCAATATATATATTATGTTAGGTAGTTTTTTTTGTTGGCATATTGAGGTAGAACTAATTAATAAAATGTTTAGAAGTACTACTATTTTTAAAATAGGTTTTGCAGACATGTTTTATTTGTTATAAAAAGGTGTTATACCTTGTTTGAACTAGGATAAATTTATAATCAATAATTGTAATTCTATCAATTATTTAGATAAATAACCATTTTAAACCATTGAATAACCATTAATTTTAACTGGGTTAAAAAAATATTTAGGTTATTTAAAATGTAATGTTAAAAGTAGGTATTATTAAATAAATGTTCTTAATGCTGTTTCTTTAGTCCCTCGTCTAAATTTTAGAGTTATTTCCTTATGAGTAGCTTATATTTATGCTTGAAATTTGGGTAATTATGAATTATTTTTCTCTAAATTTGTGTTCGAACACATAGTATTGAAATAAATAGAATGTAATATAAATCTCAGGTTTATTAAAAAATTTATAGATGAAATATTTAAAAGTGATTATAATATGTTTGATGACAAGTGTTCTGTTTGCTCAAAATAAAAAACCGAATGTTCTATTCATTATATCAGATGATTTAACTGCAACTGCAGTTTCTGCTTATGAAAATAAAATATGTAAGACACCTAACATAGATAAATTAGCGTCTGAAGGAATTCAATTCACAAAAGCGTATAGTCAGTATCCTGTATGTGGCCCTTCAAGAGCTTCATTTATGTCAG
>Ga0193953_1001520_pt1 | contig 10574 bp, 9 predicted proteins | sample BB_4_MG_FD_140325 | JGI IMG/M metagenome (GOLD analysis project Ga0193953, IMG submission 140325) | Microbial mat bacterial communities from the Broadkill River, Lewes, Delaware, United States - BB_4_MG | ecosystem: Environmental > Aquatic > Freshwater > River > Microbial mats | place: USA... | reverse complement strand
TAGAGGCAACCCCTGTGTTTTATTTCGTATCAGGTGCGATTGCCATTTGTGCGATGATCTTGCCTGGTATTTCTGGCTCGTTTATCTTGCTGCTGTTGGGTATGTATACCCCTGTTTTACAGGCTGTTAAAACGTTTGATGTGATCTCACTGGGTCTGTTTCTGAGTGGCTGTGCTATTGGTATTCTCAGCTTTTCACGAGTGCTGACATGGTTGTTTCAGCATTGCCGCTTAGTAACGTTATCTTTGTTATCAGGTTTTTTATTGGGATCCTTGAATAAGGTCTGGCCTTGGAAGTACACCACATCCTATACCATTGATCGACATGGTGAACAGGTGCCGTTGGTTCAAAGCAATGTTTCACCTTTTAGCTATGAGGCACTGACAGGACAAGAATCTTATGCACTATTTGCTCTATGCTTATTAATAGGAGGAGCGTTGATAGTGTTACTAATGGAAAGAGGACAAGCACCCGTTAGGTAAATTGTGATCAAATCTTTTAAAGCGTTTTTTCAAATTTTGTCAGCAGTTTGGCTGATATTTATGTTATTGATCATACAGGGGTGTGCGTCAGGGTACGCCCCTGTGACAGATCAGTCGATTCAGCTGGAGCAACAGATAGAGATTGTTCGAGGTGACAGAGGCAATAAAAGAGAAAAGGCTGGAGATTCACCTGCAGAATATGTCGTTGTAAGGGGAGATACGCTTTATTCAATCGCATGGCGGTATGGCTTAGATTACCGCGATATTGCTAAAAGAAATCGTATTGGTAGTGCTGATCATATCTATGTTGGGCAGCGTTTGAAATTGATCCAAACGCCAGTTCAGTCGGTGGTTGCTGAACTGCCTGAAATGAAAAACGAGCTAACCAATTATTATGAGGAAGCACCTCGCAAAGCAAAGCCAATTACCAACCCTGCACCTACAGCTAAGACCCCGGTTAAAACTTCGCCAACCACTATCCCTAAAGCTACTGTCAAACCTAATCAGATTAAACCTGCGAAAGTCGTTGTTTCTCCGTCTGTTCCAGAGAAAGTTAAAAAGCCTGACACCTCTGGTACACCGAAAAGCCAGGCACTTGTTTGGAAATGGCCAGCAAATGGCAGTGTAATAACACGTTTTAAACCTCGTGACGAAATGAACAAAGGTATTAATATAGCTGGCAGAAAAGGCGAGCCGGTTTATGCAGCAGCAGCTGGTAAGGTTGTTTATGCGGGAAGTGGTCTGCTGGGTTATGGAAATTTGATTATTATCAATCACAACCAAGAATACCTGAGTGCATATGCACACAATAGTCGCATTTTAGTGACAGAAAATGATAATGTTAATGTTGGAGAGAAAATTGCCGAAATAGGTAGTAGTGGGGCAACGCGAACAATGTTGCACTTTGAAATACGCAAGGATGGTAAGCCTGTAAATCCGCTACAGTATCTGCCAAGACGGTAGGCTATTAAAATTATAATTTATTCGAAAGGTACAGACGGTGATGACAAGTCTCGACAGCAAAGATCTAGAAAATGATGAAGTGTTGCTCGATTCCGAGGATGATTTTGATTTCGATTCGGAAACCGATTCAGATGATGAGCAGCCTGAGTTTTTAAATAGTGGTCGAGGGAGGGGGAGTTTGGCGCATAAGGATTTGATGAATGCCAAGTCACTGGATGCGACACAACTGTACTTAAATGAGATTGGCTTCTCTCCGCTTCTTTCCGCTGAAGAGGAGGTTTATTTCTCGCGCCTAGCCCTTAAGGGTGATGAAAAAGCAAGAAAACGAATGATTGAGAGCAATCTGCGTTTGGTGGTTAAAATTTCTAGGCGTTACATCAATCGTGGTTTGACGCTCTTAGATCTGATCGAAGAGGGGAATCTTGGGTTGATTCGGGCGGTTGAAAAATTTGACCCAGAGAGAGGCTTTCGTTTTTCAACATACGCGACTTGGTGGATAAGACAGACGATTGAACGGGCTATCATGAATCAAACCCGTACTATTCGATTGCCTATCCATGTTGTAAAAGAGCTTAATGTTTACCTTCGTGCAGCTAGGGAGTTATCGCAGAAGTTGGACCATGAGCCCACTGCAGAAGAAATTGCAGAAGTGGTTTGTAAGCCCGTAGAGAGTGTTCAAAAGATGCTGGGCTTGAACGAGCGCGTTGCGTCTATCGATGTACCTATGGGGGACTCTGATAAGGCTGTTATTGAAACCATCGCTGATCGTGAAAATTCTGACCCTGAAATCTTGTTACAAAACTCGAATATTAGTGGCAATTTAGAAAAGTGGTTAGATATGTTGCCAGATAAGCATGCTGAGGTTCTATCGCGTCGCTTTGGTTTGCGAAACTATGATATGAGTACCCTCGAAGAAGTGGGTAGTGAGATAGGGCTAACCCGTGAGCGTGTACGTCAAATTCAGGTGGAAGCGTTACGTAAATTGCGTGAGATAGTCGAAAAGAACGGCTTGTCTAGTGAAGACCTGCTCAAGTAGTAGTTGCGCAAGCCTTTACTGAGTATCTCTATTTAATCAGGAGGGCAAGTTTATCGGGCTTGCCATCCCATGCTTGCGCATCTGGTAGGGGTTCTTTGCGCTCCTTAATGTTTGGCCACTGTTCTGACAGTTGAGCATTAATTTCAATAAAGATCTGCTGTGTATCGGGAACCTCATCATCCAGATAAATCGCTTCGGCAGGGCATTCGGGTTCGCACAGTCCACAGTCAATACATTCGTCGGGGTGTATGACGAGAAAATTTTCCCCCTCATAAAAGCAATCCACAGGGCAGACTTCCACGCAGTCTGTGTATTTGCAGCGGATGCAGTTTTGCGTCACGACATAGGCCATTTATTATCTCCTAACGGTTAATTAGAGTTTAGCCTTTAACGAATATAGCAGCTCCAGCGCTTCCCGTGGGGTTAAGCTATCTGGATCAATTTGCTTTAGGTTTTCGATAGCGGGATGTACTGCTGTGTTAAACATGTCATTCTGAACCGGCGGGGGTGGTGTATGCGCACCATTTGTTGAGACGGCATCCGACTCAAGTTGCACCAGTTTCTTCCTTGCTTGAGCAATAACATGGTTAGGTACACCTGCTAATTGGGCAACCTGTAAGCCATAACTTTGGCTGGCGGGCCCCTCCTGTACTTCATGCATAAATACAATGTTATCTTTATGTTCCAGTGCTGTTAAATGCACATTAAAAACACCTGTTTGTTGGTCGGGTAACGCTGTGAGTTCGAAGTAGTGAGTCGCGAACAGTGTAAAGGCTTTAATCTCTCGGGCGAGGTACTCCGCTGCAGACCAGGCAAGAGATAAGCCGTCAAAGGTGCTGGTTCCTCTGCCTACTTCATCCATCAGGACAAGGCTGTTAGCCGAAGCATTATGGAGAATATTTGCGGTTTCAGTCATCTCAACCATGAACGTTGACCGACCGCCTGCAAGGTCATCGGAGGAACCCATACGAGTGAAAATTCTATCCAGAATGCCGATTTCAACATGATCAGCTGGAACGTAGCTGCCAGTATGTGCAAGTAAGGCTATGAGTGCTGCCTGTCGCATAAATGTGGATTTACCTCCCATATTGGGGCCGGTAATAATCAGCATTCTTCTATCGGGATGCATATCTAAATGGTTGGCAACAAAAGGAGTGTCTAATACCGCTTCCACAACGGGGTGGCGGCCTCCTTGAATTGAGATGCCCGGTGACTCATTGAGTGTTGGTGCACAAAAGTTAAGCGTATCGGCCCGCTCTGCTAAGTTAGCCAGCGTGTCCAGTTCTGCAATGGCCTGCGCGGCCTCTTGAAGAGGTGATAATTGCTGAGCAAGTAAACTTATGATCTCTTCATATAGTGCTTTTTCGCGCGCTAACGCACGGCTCTTAGCGCTTAACGCTTTATCTTCAAACGTTTTTAATTCGGGTGTGATGAAGCGCTCTGCGTTCTTTAATGTTTGGCGGCGGATATAATCGGCAGGCGCGGCGCTGGCTTGCCCTTTGCTTATTTCGATAAAATAGCCATGAACACGGTTATAACCGACTTTTAATGTAGCAATACCGGTTCGCTCTCGTTCTTGTTGCTCCAACTTAATCAGGTAATCGCCTGCATTTTCACTGATATTACGCAACTCATCTAGCTCTGCATCATACCCCTCGGCAATGACGCCACCGTCACGTACGACTACAGGAGGGTTGTTGATAATGGCTTTGTTAAGTAATTCTGACTCGGCGGGGAAGGTCCGAATTTTTTCTGCCAATAGGCTTAGGTGGTGAGGGCGTTGTGAGCATGTGAGTAATATGTGCAAATCGGGTAGGCAGGCAAGTGCTTCTTTGAGACGCTCTAAATCCCTTGGTCGTGCCGAGCCTAAGCCAACCCGAGATAGGATGCGCTCAATATCGCCAATCTGTTTGAGTACTTCAGAGATACCTTCGTATCGGTACCCTTCTTTTAACCAATGGATCGAGGCTTGTCGAGCAAGTAACTGTTCTCTGTTGCGAAGCGGTTGGTTGAGCCAGCGTCTTAGCATTCGACTGCCCATTGGCGTCGCTGTTTTATCCATGACACTGGCCAGCGTGTTGTCCCGACCGCCGGCTAGGTTCTGATCTATCTCAAGGTTGCGTCGCGTGGAAGCGTCGAGGATAACTGTATCTGAGCGTTGTTCGATCTGGAGGCGACGAATATGCGGCAGTGCCGAGCGTTGGGTGTCTTTAGCGTACTGGAGAAGGCATCCTGCAGCGCTGATAGCAGCTTTCATTTCAGCGCAGCCAAACCCTTGTAGATCTTGTGTATTAAATTGTTGGCAGAGTAGCCGCTCCGCGGTCTCGATTTCAAAATGCCAAGGCGACTGAGCTCGGGTGCCTTTCCTGTTTTGGAGAATAGCCGTAAGGCTGAGCTCATCATTGTAGAGAATTTCAGAGGGTTTTAGTCGTTCTAATTCAGCGGTGAGACTCTCTTCGTCAGCTAGTTCCATTAGGCTAAAACGTCCGGTACTTATGTCCATCAGTGAGATACCGAATGTGCTGTTGTCTTGATGGATAGCGAGTAAAATATTGTCTTGAGTCGCATCTAAAAACGCCTCATCACTTAAAGTGCCGGGAGTGACAATGCGTGCTACTTTCCTTTCTAATGGCCCTTTGCTGGTGGCGGGGTCGCCAAACTGTTCACAAATAACAACGGACTCACCCGCTCGCACTATTTTCGCTATATATCCTTCAGCGGCATGATAGGGCAAGCCCGCCATAGGAATAGGATTGCCACCTGATTTTCCTCTGGCTGTCAGCGATATATCCAGTAAAGCCGCTGCTTTTTTCGCATCATCATAAAAAAGCTCGTAGAAGTCTCCCATGCGATAAAACACGAGTTGATCAGGGTATTCCGCCTTGATCTTCAGGTATTGCTGCATCATAGGGGTGTGTTGGGGCTGTGTGGCTTTATTCATGATTTCTTAGGCTAACTGAGGTTGTGTCTGCATCCAGACGGGCATCATAATCACGACATTCTACGGTAATTAGAGAGGTATGCGTAGTGAATGACGTGAACAGTGAATCTATCTTGACGTTGGCTAGCCAACTGGGGGAACTGCTTGAAGCCCGTGATCTGAAAATAACCACGGCAGAATCATGTACCGGTGGAGGAATATCTGAGGCTATTACGGCTATTTCAGGGAGCTCCGCTTGGTTTGAATACGGCTTTGTTACCTACGCAAATTCAGCTAAGCAGGCGCTTTTAGGGGTAACAAGTAAATCCTTAGAGTCATATGGCGCTGTGAGCGAACAGGTTGTTGTGGAGATGGCGCAGGGGGCATTGGAAAAAAGCGGGGCAGATATTGCCATTGCGGTGAGTGGGGTAGCAGGGCCGGGTGGTGGCTCTGAAGAAAAGCCCGTTGGAACCGTCTGGCTGGCTTGGGCTCAGAAAGGCAAGGGTGTATCAGCGTCTATGTTTTTATTCCCAGGAGATAGACTTCAAGTGAGGTCGCGAGCTGTGGTTGAGGGGATGTTAGGTGCCATTAGAAAACTTGCATGATAAAGGCTTGCATTTAAAAAACTATCTCGCAATAATACTGTCCATCTATACAGTATTATTGTCGTGATATACGAAAGGGTTGAATGATGGACGATAACAGAAAAAAAGCACTAGATGCAGCACTGTCACAGATTGAGCGCCAATTTGGTAAAGGTGCGGTTATGCGTATGGGGGATCAGCCCCGTGAAGCCATTCCTTCTGTTTCCACCGGCTCACTGGGGTTGGATATCGCGCTAGGTATTGGTGGTCTTCCTTTCGGGCGTATTGTTGAGATTTATGGTCCTGAATCCTCTGGTAAAACAACACTGACGTTGCAAGCTATTGCAGAGGCGCAAAAGCTGGGTAAAACCTGTGCCTTCGTGGATGCTGAACATGCGTTAGATCCGAATTATGCTGAGAAACTTGGTGTTAATGTTGATGATCTTTTGGTTTCTCAGCCTGATACGGGCGAACAAGCTTTAGAAATCACGGATATGCTGGTGCGCTCCAATGCTGTCGATGTCATTGTTGTTGACTCGGTGGCTGCGCTAACACCTAAGGCAGAGATTGAAGGAGATATGGGTGATTCCCATGTTGGTTTGCAAGCGCGCCTAATGTCGCAAGCGTTGAGAAAGCTAACTGGCAATGTTAAAAGCTCTAATTGCCTACTTATTTTTATTAACCAGATCCGTATGAAAATTGGCGTAATGTTTGGCTCTCCTGAGACAACAACGGGCGGTAATGCATTGAAGTTTTATGCATCAGTGCGTTTAGATATCCGTCGTATTGGTTCTGTTAAGCAAGGTGACGAGGTTACCGGGAATGAAACCCGTGTCAAAGTTGTAAAAAACAAAGTATCGCCTCCATTTAGGCAAGCGGAGTTCCAGATTCTTTATGGTCAGGGAATTTACCGCATGGGTGAGATTATCGATTTGGGTGTACAGCAAGGGCTTGTGGATAAATCCGGTGCTTGGTATGCCTACAATGGTGATAAAATTGGTCAAGGTAAAGCTAACGCTGCAAAATACTTGGAAGAGCATCCTGAGTCTGCACAGGCGATAGAAACCGCTTTACGTGAGAAACTACTCAACCTACCTAAAGTCGAGTCGGTAGAAAAAGATGCAGCTGAAGCGGGCGAGTTAGATTTCTAGAGTTATCTCTTTCCTTTATTAGTCCTTTCTAATATATTTAGTTTCTTCTAAATTAGAAAGGGCTAATTTTATGTTTTTTAAATCTCCTTCTGTGTTGGCGATGGCGCTTTGCTATACGCTGATCTCTCCTACAATTTATGCTGCTGAGAAGCCAGATAAAGTAACAGCCCAAACAACTTTAGGTTTGTATGTGACCGCGCAAGAGGCGTGGGAGTTATTGAATAAAGATCCCAACGCGCTACTTGTTGATGTGCGAGACCCTATTGAAATCAAATTTACGGGATTTGCCTCTGGAACAGACATTCATGTGCCTTGGATGGTGTCCGACCCGAAGCAGTGGGATGAAAAAAGATCCAGCTGGGCTATGAAAAAAAATCCGTACTTCGAGTCACAAATGATATCGGCACTTAAGAGTAAGAAGGCGAGTCAAGAAACCGCTATCTTTGTAATGTGTCGCTCAGGTTCTACTCGAAGTGCCCCAGCCGTCAACTTATTAGCAGAAAAGGGTTATACCCGAGTCTGGACAATTGTAGATGGCTTTGAAGGTGGCAAGCTGCAGAGTGGTAACTCAAAAGGTGTGAGGGCAAAAGATGGTTGGCGGAACTCTGGGTTGCCTTGGAGTTACAAGGTGGATCCAGACATAGCGTGGAAAAATAGTTTCTAAAAGGAGTTAATGCATGAAGATGATCAAAATCGCTCTACTCGCTTTACTAACAAGCATATCTTTTCTGGCGCAGGCTGAAGACGGTCAGAAAGCCCTGATTACCCTGACCAGTGAGCAGCAACAAACGCGAGGTATGGCAATGGTGCTAGCAAACTCCATGCAAGCGCAAGGTGTCCAGGTGAATGTTCTTCTGTGCGATAGCGCAGGTGATATGGCACTACAAAACCACCAGTCGATACCCTTAAAACCGAAAAATGTTACTCCTGAGCAGTTAATGCAAAAACTGATTAAATCGGGAGCGAGTGTAAAGGTCTGCGCACTTTACCTACCTAATGCAGGGAAAAATAAGGATGCTCTTATTGAGGGGGTGTCTGTTGCTAAGCCGCCAGAGATGGCTAAAATGCTAATGGCTCCGGATACAAAAGTGTTTAATTTTTAGTAACAACGGAGTTTTTGTTGCCAATAAAGGGACTTTTTAAGTCCCTTTTTAGTGGGATAAGCAAGATGGAAGTATTAGCGGAGATCAAGCAAGCAGTGATGGGGCTGTTATCACGACGTGAATACAGTCGGTGTGAGATAGAGCGTAAGTATCTTTCAAAATTTGATGCTAATGCTTTATCAGAGGTATTAGATCAATGTGCAGAAATGGGGTACCAAAGCGATCAACGATGTGCGGAATCACTTGTACGCAATAAAATCTCACAAGGGTACGGGCTACTAAAAATACTCCAGGAAGGCCGTAGAAAAGGTTTAGCCGAGGTACACATAAACGCTGCGTTGACTGAAGCTAACCCTGATTGGTTTGCAATTGCTACAGAGCTCTATCAAAGGAAGTTTGCTAAAGAGCCTGAGCAGCCGGACCGCAAGGCCTATGAAAAAAGAATGCGCTATATTACCAGCCGCGGATTTAGCTTTGATCAGGCGAAGGCTGCCCATGAATATCATCTCGAAAGCATCAAAAACTACTCCAATTAAGACTATAGTCCATCGTAATAGTTACCCTCTCTAGCAGAAAAAATTCGAACAATTTTTAACCTCGATATATACTTGGGCGCTATTTTGCGTGTGATTGGCGTCTAACAAGCCAGTTAGGGCTAACAGAAGGCGTATAACCAGCCAGCGGAACGATTCATCCATATGAAATACATGACAAGTGCCGAAATTCGCCAGGCTTTCCTGGACTATTTTAATCAACAAGGGCATGAAGTAGTTGCTTCAAGTTCTCTAATACCTGCTAATGATCCCACACTGCTTTTCACTAACGCCGGAATGGTGCAGTTCAAAGATGTATTTTTAGGTGACGATAAACGCCCTTATCAGCGTGCTACTTCTTCGCAGCGCTGTGTGCGTGCAGGTGGTAAACATAATGATTTAGAGAACGTTGGTTATACGGCAAGACACCATACTTTCTTTGAAATGTTAGGTAACTTTAGCTTTGGTGATTACTTCAAGGTTGATGCTATTCGTTTTGCTTGGACTTTCCTAACTGAAGTAATGGGCCTGCCAAAAGAGAAGCTTTGGGTAACGGTGCATCATACAGACGATGAAGCAGAGCGTATCTGGAAAGAAGAAATAGGTGTCGACCCTGAGCGTTTCTCAAAATTGGATGAGGATAACTTTTGGGCAATGGGAGACACGGGGCCGTGCGGGCCTTGTACTGAGATCTTCTTTGATCATGGAGAAGAGGTTTTTGGTGGCCCTCCGGGTAGCCCTGATGAAGACGGCGATCGTTATATCGAGATCTGGAACGTCGTCTTTATGCAATATAACCGCTCGGCTGATGGTGAAATGACACCATTACCGCGACCATCTGTAGATACTGGAATGGGATTGGAGCGTATTGCTGCTGTTATGCAAGGCGTGCACAGTAACTACGAAATCGATATGTTCCAGAACCTGCTTAAAGCAACGGCTGAAGCGGTAGGTACAGCTGATCTTGATAATAAGTCGCTACGAGTGATAGCTGATCATATTCGCTCATGTGCTTTTCTTATAGTCGATGGTGTTACACCTTCTAATGAAGGGCGAGGCTATGTGTTACGCCGTATCATGCGTCGTGCTATTCGCCACGGTAACAAGCTGGGGGCGAAAGGGGCATTTTTTAATACGTTGGTTTCTGCTTTAGTAAAAGAGATGGGCGGTGCTTATCCTGAGCTGGTTAAGCTTCAGGAACATGTAGAGCGAGTCATTCTTAAAGAGGAGCAGCAATTCGCTAAAACACTGGATCACGGCATGAAATTATTGAGTGAGGCGATTGACGCTCTGCAAGGTAATATCATCAGCGGTGAAACGGTCTTTAAGCTCTATGATACTTATGGTTTCCCTGTCGATTTAACGGCTGACGTAGCACGAGAGCATCAGCTGGAAATTGATATGGAAGGTTTTGATGCTGAGATGGAACAGCAACGTCAGCGTGCACGTGCTTCAGGCAGCTTCTCTGTTGACTACAACGATAAGCTGTCAATTGATGGTGAAACCGCGTTCACAGGGTACGACCACTGTGAAGAACAAGCTGATATCGTGGCGCTGTTTAAAGAGGGTGAACCGGTAAAACAACTGAGTGCGGGTGAAAAGGGTATTGTTGTACTGAAGCACACGCCGTTTTATGGTGAGTCCGGTGGACAGGTTGGTGATATCGGTACGCTAAGTAGCGATTTAGGCGTTTTTCAGGTTCTAGATTGCACAAAAGAAGCGCGAAATCATTTGCATCATGGTGAAGTTCAGCAAGGTGTTTTGACTCTGGGTGGCCAAGTGGTGGCTCAAGTAGATAAAAG